>FLNX01004317.1_pt1 | contig 58118 bp, 50 predicted proteins | sample 1140341 | NCBI WGS metagenome assembly FLNX01 (sample SAMEA3878208, study PRJEB12797) | bioreactor metagenome | biome: Moose rumen | place: Sweden | collected 2011-10
CCCCGCTCGTCGGTATCGTCAGCGAAACCGTTTCGCTGACACGGCTGCCATTGCGGTTGCCTGGGTTCTCGATAGACACCCGTGTATGCGACTGCGTCCTCATTGATGTAGGGCTCATCATCATAACTGAGGCAGCGCAACCTGCACACGTCACTGCAGGCGGCATCGATGGTGATGCCAATGTCGGCAAAGTCCTTCTGTAGTTGTTTGAACTGCTGCTTGTGCTTGTTTGGGTATCTGAGTGGAATAATGGCGAAGTATCCTTTGCCGCCAACCGAGCGGGCCGCATAAGCGACCTCTTTTATTTGGCTCAGCACATTTTCCTTCAGGTGGTCAAAGTCTGGAACCTCGGTGTTGTCTTTCGCATCGATGTCGATGCAGATCAATCCGCTATAGACAGCCAGGCATTCAGCCCTGCGCCCTCCTCGGAACACGCCGCTGGTGGTCATCATCGGCAGCTGCTTCTTTAGACGGCTTCGTGTCTCATGGCCCGTAGCAGCGCGCAGGCGCATGATTTGTTCTCGGTACTGTGCTCCTAAGGCCAGAAACTCCCCGAGCTTCATTTCCTTCGGCTCCGTGTCGTGAACGTTGTTGAACACGCTCACATACCTGTCAAAAAATGGAATAGACTGTTTCTCGATCATGATTAACGATGTTTTTAATAACATTGCATTTATATAAGTACAAATCCGTGTGCCCATTGGGTGGTATTTTTAAGGTTGAGGTCAATCATCCACACCAAATCGCAGCTTATTCTCTTGAAATACAGCTAATAATATCATGTTTATTGATTGACCTCAAAAAATTGGTTATTTTATTAATTTGTCCATATAATTGACATTTTGTCAATTCCTAAAAACCTGATAATCAAGACGTGTTTTTGAGGGAAGTCCATGCTGAAACGGGGCTAAGTTGCTTTGCGATAACCGCTTGAGGGCCATTCCAGCATAGACATTTACCTCACTTGGCGTCATTTTAGGATTCGCGAGATGTACGACGGATCCTTGCCGAGACCTTCTGAAAATGCCCGCTGGTTCTTGATTCCCACTTTCTCTTTAACGAGACGGAGAATCTCAGCCTGAGACATTTCCTTCTGGACATTGGGCGTCACTCCTTGAATCCGCTCATAGACTTCAATGCCCGATTGCTCGAAGTATTCCATGCAGCGGATGGTATATTCCATCGCCTCTTCGGAAACCAGGTAGTTGTTATAACCTATCGGACTGTTGATCATGCCCATCAGATGCACAATACCTGCCAGACGCATCGTCTGGATCTGCAGCTTGCTGTACAGTGACAGCATGTAGCCATCGCCCGTTGTGCTGCTCACTTTCTCTTTCTTCTGCTGAAGCGAGTTGAAATAAGTGTTGTACAGCGCGTCACTCTCAGGAGACAACCAGATGAGGGGTGTCTTTGAGTAGTCATTAAAGTAGGCCTGTCTAATGATGCTGCGCCATGCATCAACAAAGCATGGATTCATTGACTCCTTCTCCCTGTCGGGGAACTCAAAGATCTTGGGCATGGTGAACAGGAAACGGGTGTCCAGACCGCTGACCATATATTGCGGGACTCCGAATGCTGGAGCCAACAAACCTGGCTGGATGTCTCCTAAAATGCACATGAACACGTTTGTGATCACCATGGGCTTCTCATCGCCCTTGCGGTTGATGTAGATGTCATCGCCATCGAACAGACGGAGCAGTTTGTCGATGTAACCGCCCTTGCTGTAACGCTCCTGGTCATCAAAGAAGCCTTTGAATTCAGGGTGGTAACCGAGAATGCCTGTAGTGCTGTTCTGGAAGATCTTGTTGCGAGCCTCATCGGTCGTATCGCTGACAAGTATCTGGTCAAAGACGGGAGGATTACTCTCGTCCCGCTCCTTATCGGCTTTCCAGGCAGCATATTCCCTTTCGAAAACCTCATAGTTCTCACGGTTGATGTCACGCAACGGCTTCAAGACCTCCTTCACTGGCTGCGTCTTGTTTGAGCCGCTGATGGCCACATTGATGAACCATAGCATGAGTGGGTTGGTATATTTGCCATCTGTCACCTTGATACGCTTGCCGATTGCTGTGGCAAAGGCAGCCAGAACCGCGACAATAGGGAACTCGATAGGGCAATGAAATACCCTCACAATCTCCCTGATGAACTGCTGGATGATCTGTGGCAGTCCATCGATCGGCAGTTCAACCTCCTTGTGGAGGCTGAACTTGCCGTTCTGTTGATTGAAGTTTCCCATGGCCGATCACATTTTACAGCCGGCCAAACGGTCGATGTCGCTCTTGCGGTAACGTCGCTTACCGCCGATTTCAACCTTCTTGAGGATTCCATTCAGATCCCAACGATAGAGGGTCATTTTTGACACCGAGAGCAGTCTTGCGGCCTCGTCGATAGTCAGCAGTTGGTCACTTGATGCGGCGGCTTCAGCCTCCAGCATTGCTATACTCTTGGCTCCAACAAGGATTCGGTCTGCAAATGCCTTTAAGTCATCGGAGCTGATTTGAAGAATGACATTGGCATCAGATGCCAGGATGTCGGCAATGTTTTTTTGTGCTAACATAATATGTAAATGTGTTAACGAGCGGGCTCTCACTCGTGATCGTCCTTCAGAATCAAAGACCTGGTCACAGAGCCCTTGCGCCATGTCCTTCATCGTTCGGACATTGCAAAATTACTGCCGACTTTAGACTGCTACGGTATTGCTATCGTGATAAAATGAGATTTATTTATGTATTGATAAGTAGCTATGTTTTAAATTGTTACAACACATTCTTTAAAAAAATATAGACTGTTCCAGACTGCTTTAGACTGCTAAAGGTATTTTTTCATTATTTCCTTCTCAATTTTGGTAGTATTTTGCACAGTTCTTCGTCCCATTCTGCGTTTTTCGTTACGTTTCCCAACGCCTTCGATGCGGTCGTGCCAAGTGAAGCGCAGGCTAATTTCTGCCACTTGTATGGATTGCTTTTTATCATCGAAACCATTCGAGCAACCGCCATGCGATATTTATCAATGCGAATCGGTTTGATTCCACTCATATCTGCTTTGGCAATTGATTCCGCAAAGAAATCTATCGTTGTACTTTCATCTATGACACCTGTGGTTATTAGATAATCCAATACATCCGAGCACTGTCTATTATTTTTAATTTCAAATCGCTCTTCTTCTTTTTTTGGTTGTCTTGAAGAATTAGCAACAACTTTTTCCTCCTCATTCAGGAAAGGGAAGAGCTTCTTCATGTTCGGATGGTCCTTTTTTTCACTATTCCTAATGCGCTCCTGAAAATGCGTATGAGCAACATTAAGATACTCTTCATTATGTAACTCAGGGTGCGCTAAAACATATATAGCGCCATAGTCAACCGTCATAGTGCCTAGAATAGTGTATTCATTGCCAAGATCTCTGTCTAAGAAATCAATACCAGCTTCCATGTCAACCGCCAGTTTCCACGGGAAAAACTTCTTCGATGCCTCAGTCAATATATACTGATCAGCAAGATGAACTGCGACATTAGGCTCATGGAGCACTGCATAATAAAACTCGATAATAGCATCTGTTGATATTGCGGTATACTCGAACGTCTCTTGGGGCAACGTCGCGGCCGCTTGAAAGACATCTTCATAACTCAGCATGTGCTTTGCTGTGAGATTGAAAAGATAACCCTGTCTTTTTATTGCGTTGTAATTCATGTCGTAATTTCTTTAGTGATTTTTACGGTTTGTTCGGCAAAGATAATACAATTCGATGATACGTGTGTTTCTGGTTTATCATTTTTCTGGTATTAAATATCAAATGATATAACGTGGCGTATCAATAACACGAGTTTTCACCCGATAATAATAGGGAACAGAGTGTCATATATGTCCAAATATATGTCCAATTTTCAAAATAAAAATCTCTAAATAACTAATTATCAGTTATTTAGAGATTTATATTGTGAACCCGTGGGGAGTCGAACCCCAATCGAAGGAACCGGAATCCTTTATTCTATCCATTGAACTACGGGTCCAAAAAGCATTTACGGGGAAATGCGGGGCAAAATTACGGCATTTTTTGTAACTTTGCAACAACTAATCCGCAAAAACCGATATGAAAGTACGCATTGAACCTTCGTGGAACCGTGTGCTTGCCGCAGAATGGGAAGCACCCTACTTTAAACAATTGACTGATTTTGTTCGTCAAGAGTATGCCACACGTCAGGTGTTCCCTCCTGGAAGGCAGATCTTTGCGGCATTTGACGCGGCTCCATTCGAGAAAGTGAAAGTGGTGATTTTGGGTCAGGATCCATATCATGGTTCTGGTCAAGCCAATGGATTGTGCTTCAGCGTGAATGATGGTGTTCAGATGCCACCATCGCTGGTAAACATCTTCAAGGAAGTGCATGACGACGTGGGTGCTCCGATTCCTGCGAGTGGCGACTTGTCTCGTTGGGCACATCAGGGTGTGCTGCTGCTGAACGCCACACTCACCGTCCAGGCCCACCAGCCGCTGTCTCATCAAGGCAAAGGCTGGGAAGAGTTCACCGACCACGTGATTGCCCATCTGGCTCAGGAGCGCGAGCATCTGGTGTTCATGCTGTGGGGGGCCTACGCAAAGCGCAAGGGGGCTTTTATCGACCGTACTCGCCACCTGGTGCTGACTGCTGCCCACCCGTCACCATTGTCGGCCAACAGAGGTGGATTCTTTGGCACGCACCATTTCTCGCGGGCCAACGATTTCCTGATTAAGCATGGACTTGATCCCATCGAGTGGTAAGCCCCAAAAAAATAGTTCCTTTACCATGAGTGAATGAGAAATAATGTTTACCTTTGCCCACAGTAAATAAACCCATTACATAATCAATTTAAAAATCAATTTAAACCTAACATTAAAACTCACAACATGAAAATGACAAGAATCATGATGTCGTTGCTGGCTGGCCTGATCTGCTTGGGCTTGTCGGCTAAGGCGCCTGTGGGCACCAGCGTTCCAGGTGACCCTACGGCTACCAAGATGTACACGTTGAGCAATGGTCTCAAGGTGTTCTTGAGTGAGAACCATCAGAGTCCGCGCATCACTGCCCATATCGCAGTGCGCACTGGCTCGCGTAACGATCCTGCCGAGACCACTGGTCTTGCCCACTACTTGGAGCACTTGATGTTCAAGGGCACGCAGCAGTTTGGTACAAGCAACTATGCTGCCGAGAAAGCTTTACTCGACACCATTGAGGCCCGCTACGAGCAGTACCGCCTTGTGAAGGACCCCGAATTGCGCCGTGTGCTGTACCACGAGATCGACAGCATCTCGCAGTTGGCCGCCAAGTACAACATTCCCAACGAGTATGACAAACTGATGGCCGGCATTGGCGGTCAAGGCACCAATGCCTATACCAGTACCGACGTGACTTGCTACACCGAGGATATTCCCGCCAACGAGGTTGACCGCTGGGCCCGCATCCAGGCCGACCGCTTCCAGAACATGGTCATTCGCGGTTTTCACACTGAACTGGAAGCCGTGTATGAGGAATACAACATCGGCATTGCACAGGATCAGAGGAAGATTTTCGAGGCAATGAGCGCCAAGTTGTTCCCCACGCACCCTTATGGCACGCAGACAACCATCGGTACGCAGGAGCACTTGAAGAATCCCTCGATCACCAATATCAAGAACTACTTCCACAACTACTACTGCCCGAACAACGTGGCCATCTGTATGGCTGGTGACTTCAACAGTGACGAGGTCATTGAAATTCTGGAGCGCCACTTTGGTAACTGGAAACCCAACTACAACTTGACTCGTCCCGAGTTTGCTCCCCTGCAGCCAATCACTGCCCCCATCGACACGACAGTCATGGGACAGGAGGCCGAGTTTGTAGCCCTGGGCTGGCGTTTCGGTGCCGGCAACACGCTGCAGTGCGACACGATGGACGTGGTGGCCGAAATGCTATCTAACGGCACGGCAGGCCTTATGGACCTGAACTTGAACCAAACAATGAAGGTGATGGGCAGCGGAGCCTTCTGCGACCCCATGACCGACTACTCAATGCTCATGCTTCTGGGTTATCCCAACGAGGGTCAGACCCTGGAACAGGTGCGCGAACTGATGCTCGGCGAGATAGCCAAGCTGCGCACCGGCGACTTTGACGACGACCTGCTGGTGAGCGTTGTGAACAACAACAAGCTCCAGTACCTGCGTTCACTTGACAACAACCGCTCCCGCACCAGCCAATTGGTAAATGCCTTTATTAATCATGTGGACTGGGCTCAGGAAGTGGGCAAACTTGACCGCATGGCCGGCATGACCAAGCAGCAGATTGTGGACTTTGCCAACCGTCACTTGAACAACAACTTCGTGTGCGTGTATAAGCGCATGGGCGAAGACACCACCGAGAAGAAGATTGACAAGCCTGCCATCACACCGATTCCCACCAACCGCGACATGCAGAGCGACTTTGTGCGCAACATCCTGGGCGAAATCGTTGAGCCCATCCAACCGCAGTTTGTTGACTACAACAAGGAGATGACCGTTGGTCAGACCAGCAAGAAGCTGCCGCTGCTGTACAAGCACAATGATATGGACGACCTGTTCACGCTGACCTACATGTATGACTTCGGCAACACAGCCGACAACCGTTATGAGACCGCATTGAGCTACATGGACTACCTGGGTACCAAGAAGATGAGTGCTACCGAGTTCAAGCAGCGCATGTACAAGCTTGCCTGCAACATCAGCCTCAACGTGGGCGAAGACAGGACTTATCTGACCCTGAGCGGCTTGAGCGAGAATATGCCCGAGGCTCTGAAACTCGCCGAGGACTTGATGCAGAACGCCCAGGTTGACGAGGAAGCCTATAAGAGTCTGGTTGACCTTATCCTGAAGGCCCGCAACGATGAAAAGCAGAGTCAGGACGCTTGCTTCAGCCGTCTGAACGCCTATGGCATGTATGGTCCCCGCAATGCCTATACCGACATCATGAGTGCTGAGCAACTGCGCGACACCAAGCCTGCCGAGCTGCTCAACCTCGTCAAGGGCTTGCGCGACATGCAGCACACCGTGGTTTATTATGGTCCCATGACCCAGAAGGAACTCAACAAGTGCCTGGGCAAGGTCCACAAGACCAAGAAGAACCTGGCTGCCGTTCCTGTTGGCACCCCCTACATGGAGCAGACCACACCGAGGACCGAAATCCTGATGGCACCCTACGACGCCAAAAACATCTACATGGTACAATACCACAACGAGGGTACCCAGTGGGTTCCTGAGCACGCCGCAACAATCAGTCTGTTCAACGAGTACTTTGGTGGTGGCATGAACAGCATCGTCTTCCAGGAACTGCGCGAAGCACGAGGTCTGGCCTATTCGGCTGCAGCCTACTACCGCCAGCCCAGTGAGCTTCCTCACCCCGAGTATGCCATGACCTATATCATCACCCAGAACGACAAGATGATGGACTGCGTGAACGAGTTCAACAAAATCGTGGGCACGATTCCCCAAAGCGAGGCCGCATTCGCGCTCGCCAAGGACGCCCTCATGAAGAAGCTCGCCTCACGCCGCACGGTGCGTGGTGCCGTCCTCAACAGCTATATCGCAGCCAAGCGCATGGGTTTGGACTATGACATCAACTCAGTCGTTTACAACCAGCTTCCCAACCTCAAGCTGAACGACATCGTCAAGTTTGAGCAGCAGTCGATGGCGGGCAAGCCCTACCGTTACCTGATTCTTGGTAACGAGAAGGAACTCGACATCGAGGGTCTGGAAAAGATTGCTCCCATCCGTCACCTGACACTCGAGGAGATCTTCGGATATTAAGGCTGTAGACGATACGCCCACATTTCAGGGGTCCCTAAGGTTGTTAACGACCTTAGGGACCCCTGAAATGTATATCGGAAGGAAACTTCCTGTTTCTATTTCATAGCCTGTAACTGCTTGAGAGATTTCTTACAGATTCCCTCGTGACGGCAAACCATGTAGATGAGCAGGATGTTGAGCACCACAATCTCAAAAGCAAAGTAAAGCCACGGCATGTTGATAATCACAGCGATAAAGCAAGCGATGATGCGCGTGTTGAACGTCAAGATGTTGGTGTACTTCATCAACGGCAGGCTCAACTTGCGGAAGTAGTCACGGAACTCTTGACTGGGTGCTTCATCCTCGCCATAACGTTCATTGAGGGCAGTCCGCAGACGCTGCATGTTGGGCGTCATGCGCTCCTGATTGGCAGTGTAGCCGCTGTAGAAGAACAGCGGCAGCTTGCTCCAGAAGTTGCGCCCCCATTCAAGCTGATGATACTGGGCCTTGAGTTTGGCGGCATTCTCGAGCTCACTACCCTGCTGGCCCTTGAGGAAGAACAAGTGGAACTGTCGATAGCAGTCGGCCATAGCAGCCTGCAGGGCATGGCTTGCACCCGAGAGGATGCCCAAAGCCCAAATCAGCCACTGGTGCTGCGCAAAAAAGTTCGGACCTGTGAGGCTGTCGCCAAAATCCAGTTCCCTGAACACCAACGCGAAGCCAATGGCAGCAAACCAGAAGTCGCCACTCACCCCGTCCAGGATGCGCCCCATGCGCGAGTACTGCTGAGTGAGTCTTGCCAACTGTCCATCTGCACTGTCAAACGTGTCGGCCCAGGTAATGAGCAACATGCCCACCCAGTTGAGCCATGCCAAATGCGGCTGTCCAAAGTAGAGCAGAATGCCACCAATCACACCCATGAAGATACTGGCCACGGTGATAGCGTTAGGACTGATGCCTAACTTCTCAAACAGTTTGGCCCACAAGAAGCCTAGCGGACGATGAAAATGCAGGTCAAACCACTCCTCGGTATCCGATGACTTGAGAGATGCTTGATATTCTTCTTTTAATGTCATTCTTCAGGTCAAAGTTTTCAGTTATAACTACCCTTGACCCATCACAATCCCAGATGCACCTTGGCAAGTGCGAGGACGGCCTTGGCAATGTGTGGAGCCGACTCGTTGCGACACGGGGCAAAACTGGGCCAATCGTTAAAGTCAATAATGCGGATGGTGCCATCGGGATCAACAATGCAGTCGCCGCCATAGATGACGACATTCAACTCCTCGGCCGCACGCGAGCAGATGTCCTTCAGCTCCTTCAGGTCGATGTCAATGCCCTGGCTGTGGCCATTCACCTCTTCCCAGCCATACTTGCTATGGCCCTCGTCAAAGGGGTAGAACCAATAGAAGAACTGTGAGCCCTTCACACCATAGAACTTGACAAGGTCACCCACCAGATGAGTGTTGATCACAGCGCGGGTGATGCCACGGTAGAAGTATTCTTGCAGCACTTCCTGTGCCTCCTCGGGATGACGCACGTAGCTCACGTCCTCCTTGTGCATCGCATGGAAGTCACCACGCTTAATCCAGCAACTCTTGAAACCAGCCTTCTTGAGCTGGTCTTTGATATTCTCGTTGGTATTTACAATCAAGCTCTCGGGATAAGGGATTCCGTTTCCCAATAGGATGCGCGTCATGCGCTCGCGGGTGCAATTCTCGATACCATAGCCTGAGTTGATCACAAGTTTGCCCTCGTCCTCGAGGCGTTGCAGTTTGGCAATGCTCTCGCGCTCGCGGCACATGGCCAGCACAACAGGCTCTTCGATCTCCTGCTTGTTGAACTGGTCCTCGCTATAGACGTTGACCTGGCATCCACGCTTGCGCAATTGCTCGGCGACCAGGTTGAAAATGGCGGTGTCGTTGCCAATATGGTTGGGCGAATAAGCCCCAGCGCGCATGATGCCCGCAATAGTGATGTCTGCCATTATTTAATCGACTTTATAAAGATTCAGTGAAAAATGAGGCACAAAGATACAAAAAAAAGTAATAGCAAAGCTAAAAACCACAAAAAACAGCGATTACAGCTCTTCAAACAGGTCACACAGGAAAACTCCGATTTGCTCCCTGATGCTGGACTGCGAGCACGTGAAATTGTTCACCAGAACAGCGAATGCATAGTGAGGTTCATGGGCAGGATAATAGCCCACAAAGCACTGCACATGGCGCATGCTGCCCGACTTGAGCACAATGAGATCGCTCAGGGGATTCTCCTTGAGGGTCTTCCCCGCACGCCCAGCAGCCTTGGGCATGAGGTCGCACAGGCGCACCCCATCAAAACGACGATGAGCCATCATCGACAACATGTCTCCAAAGAAGTTTACCGAGGCCTTGTTGGCCCTTGCCAAGCCGCTGCCGTCGCGCATGAACAAGGGTTCGGTATCAACACCCTGCAACTGTAGCCAGTTTTTGACAGCCTGCACGCCAATGAAGTCCAAGTCTGACGGCATACTGTCAGCCCCCTTGAGCTCCCATTCACGCGCTCCAATAGCCCTAAGCAGAGCATGGGCAAACATGTTGTCGCTACGGTCAAGCAGCGAGGTGATAATCTCGGTGAGCTCTGGCGACTTGTGAATGACCAGCAACGTGCGTTGGGAGACTTGCGCGCTACCATTGCCAGCAGTGGGCTGGTATTGGATACCATTGGACTTGAGAGCGCGTTCCACACTGTCGACCAGCATGGGTGCAGGCGTGGGGTTGGCATAGGTATTACGGTAGGTCTTAGCTCCTGTATCGCCAGTTAACACCAGGGCAGGCACACTGTAGTCGAGATAAGGCGTCACAGCACTGCGGCCACGATTGGGACGGCAACGGCTAATGACTTTCACCCCTGGAACCGGAGGGCTGATTGTCGATTGAATAAGACGGCCACGAGAGTCCACGCTATAGGACACTGTCATCAGGTTATCATGAAAACTCAATGCATGCACCGCTGCACCATAGTCGTAAGCCAAATCCCCCACATCCCAATCCTCATCAAAATAGGGGAAATTGTAATAGCTGTCATCGCCCACGATACGGCCCTCGACCGCATTGATGCCACGGTCACGCAGGGCAGCGATGATTTCATCAACAATGTTGGCTTGACAGGGCAAGAATACCGAACCTATCGTCGGGTCACCCATGCCGCGGATAACGATGTCACCCTTGAACAAGCCATCCATGACCTCGCCTTCAAGATATACCGGTGTCTCGAACCTGAAGTGCGGTCCCAGCAATCCCAGTGCTGCCGACGAAACCACAGTCTTCATCGTCGAGGCTGTAATGTTGGCCTGCTCTGGACGGTAGCTGGCAATGGAAATGGCCGAATCCAGGTCAATGACCTGGACACCCAGCGAGGCATGACGCAGCGAACTATGGGCAATGAACTTGTTCACCGCCTCCTGGGGTGAGAGGGCCAACAGTTGAGAGGTGGCCATCAAGGCCAGTGTTATCATCAAGAATATTCGTTTCATAAAAGAATCAATGTTTAGGTCGTTGATATGACGGGCGCTTCATGTAATGTCGCCAAGCATAGTGGCGCCGATTGCGCAGATATTCAAGATTGCGTTGATTGGCATAGGCCTCACGCTCAAACGAGATGTTACGATAGGCATTGCCTCGCATGGGCAACCTCACAAGCCACTCCAGCAGGTAGGCCACATAGAAGAACACAAACAGCATCTCGCGCTGCTGTGCCGTGTGGATGCGCTCATGGTTAATCAGCTCATTGCTGATGTAAACCCCATGGTGGACAAAGAGAACCCCCAGCAGATTGATTGCCGAGAAGCCATGGAAGGGCAATATCGAAGTCCGCACAATTTTCACCGCCGCAAAGTTACAACATTATTTGCAATTATTCATGCCCATAGCTAATCGGGCGGAACCGAAAATGGACAAATATGTGCCAAAATCATAATTTGAGGCTCAAACCTATTGCCAACTTAACAAAATCATATATCTTTGCCAAAAATATAACAAATTCACTTTACACGAACAATGGAACGTGCGATAAAAGCGCTATTATTAGCCCTGCTGTATGTCATTGCTGTTGCGGTTATGGAACTCTTGGGGTTCTATCATCCGTTCTTCTGGACTTACAGCGCGGCGTTTGCGGCATTCACTGCGGCATGGCCTTACTATAAGTTGTGTGAACGTTTCCCTCTTCCCGGCGTGGCCATCCTGTGCGCGGTGCTGTTGCTGATACTTAATTTCATGTTCGGCCAGGGAAATGAGTACTTTGCATTGGGTTGCGTGGGATTTGGCTGCATTGCCGAGGTTCTGCGCAAGTTCCTGGGCAATTACCGCAGCCGCAAGGGTGTCATTGCCAGCTATGCTGCCATGTCGTTGATTCCGTTTTCCAAAAGCGTTGTGCTGTGGATCGACCACGATGCAGCCATGGGGCTGATCATCAGCAAGATGGGCGACATCTATGCTGCAGTCATGGGACGCATGCTCTCCAAGTACATGGCCATCGGCATGGTGATTATCACTCTCATCTTTGCCGTGTGCTTCATGTGGATTCTCACTCGTCACTGGCACCCTCGTGACAAGTACAACTTGATTATCGAGTAAAACCAACCAGCACACTCTTCACGCTAATCACACATATCGAGCAGGTCGGGAAACGAATGTTTTCTGGCCCACTTTCGCCCCCTTTCACCGCAAAGGGCACGATCAACAGCGACTACAGCATCGAGGCGGCTGACGTGACCAGCCTCATTCTAATGATTTTTAACGACTCCTTGTCATTTACAATGCAACAAATGCCGTTACTGTCCTGCGGGACCGTAACGGCTTGATACGTTTTGAGTGCCGCTGGCGTGCGGCAGCCCTTTACAGGGGGATTACTTGTAAACGGTGTCGCTTACAGTGAGGCTGTAACGACCCTTAGCGCGACGACGGGCAAGAACCTTGCGGCCGTCGGCGGTGCGCATGCGATGACGGAAGCCATGCTTATTGGCTTTCTTACGGTTCGAGGGTTGGAATGTACGTTTCATTTCTTATCTCTGTTTTTTTAGTTGTTCCGAAAATTTTTCGCAAAATGCGGTGCAAAATTAGTCCTTTTTTTCAAATTACACAAATCAAAACGCATTTTTGCAGAAAAGTTTTTGTTTTTTTTCTCAAAATCACTACTTTTGCACCCACAAAAGACTGACAACAAACATTTTTTACATAAAACAATAGCACAAGATTAGATTATGATTAATGCTCAAGACATCAAGAACGGAACGTGCATCCGCTTGGACGGCGATCTGTATTTCTGCATTGAATTCCTTCATGTAAAGCCCGGCAAGGGTAACACCTTCATGCGCACCAAGCTGAAAAACGTGGTGGATGGCCGCGTGTTGGAACGCCGCTTCAACATTGGCGAGAAGCTCGAGGACGTGCGCGTTGAGCGTCGCCCCTATCAGTATCTGTACATGGATGGCCAGGACGCCATGTTCATGAACAATGAGACCTTTGAGCAAATACCCATCAGCAAGGAGTTAATCACTGGCGCCGACTATATGAAGGAAGGTGACATCGTTGAGGTTGTGAGCGACGCCTCGACCGAGACGGTCCTCTTTGCCGAGATGCCCATCAAGACTCAGCTGAAAATCACTTACACCGAGCCCGGCGTGAAAGGTGACACCGCCACCAACACCCTGAAGCCCGCAACCGTCGAGACCGGTGCAACCGTTCGCGTGCCCCTGTTCATCGACACCGACGAGATCATCGAGGTGGACACCCGCGATGGCAGCTACCAGGGCCGCGTGAGATAATTAATCACCCGCTCATACACACCAAGAGGGACGCCGTTTGGCGTCCCTCGATTGTTTTATCGTAGCATAGCCCTTCTGTAAGGACGCGGCTATCGGATTTTACGCAGAATCCATGGGAGCGGTTCAAGAATCCTGATGCAAACTTTCTTGTCAATATCATGCAGCATAGCAGCCGCTTCAGCACTATTATCAAAACCTTGGGCCACAACAAAATACTGTTTCTCACTACCCCCAAACAAGACGTAGCTACCTGCCAATCCACACTCCTCGCGCAACCGTTCGCAATAGCTCTTGGCATTGATGCGCTGGGTGAACGTAGCCACCACCACATTGTAATCATGAGCCACACCGGTCGAATCGATGGCAATATTGACATTAGCATAAACCATCCTGACGCTGTCACCGTTGATGACATGGGTGTAGCGCTGACGCTCGGCCTCGATTTTAGCATACTCTTCAGCCCCAATGCCGGTCTTGCGGCGCTCTACGGCTTTCTCGTAGGCTTCACGGTAATTCTTCTCATTGCTATGGCACGATGTAAAAGTCACACCTGCCAGCAGCAACATGACAATGAGATATAATGTCTTTTTCATCATTGTTTTCTCTTCATCTATTTTGCAAGCTCGATGACCTGGGCATGAGTGATGCTGCCATTGTCGAGGGTGAGCGTCACAAGCGTGCGCACCACCTGCCAACCCTGGACGCCAGCGGCACCCGGATTGACGACAAGACAACCCAGCGAGCGGTCGGGCATGACCTTGAGGATGTGGCTGTGACCGCACACAAACAGCTTGGGCCGGGACAATTCCAGTCTGGACTTGATGCCAGGAGCATACTTACCCGGATATCCGCCAATGTGGGTCATCACCACCTTGACGCCCTCGACTTCAAAGGTTTCCATCTCCTTGAAGCGGCGACGCAGGCTTGCTCCATCCACGTTGCCACACACGGCACGAAACACTGGAGCAATGGCCTCGAGCCGGTCGGCCAGGTCATCGCTTCCGATGTCGCCCGCATGCCAAATCTCGTCACAGTCGGCAAAGTGCTCGGCATAACGGTCATCCCACCACGCATGGGTATCACTTATAACGCCTATCTTCTTCATTACACTCTAATTAACGCAACAGTCTACACATTATTGCACAGCTGCATGATAACAGTCATTGATGGTGAAACCTCGCAGGAAGGCATCAACATCCATGCGTTTCTTGCCCGACTGCTGCAACGACAATACGGGCAGCCAACCGTCGGCACAAGCCACACTCAATGTCTTGCGGTCGGCCTTGAGATCACCAGGTTCTGCCTTCTCGCCGTCGGTAAAGGGGACGGGTTCACTTGTCACATATATCTTGAGTGTCGTTACCTCGTTGCCAGTCTCGTCGGTCAAGACGGTCCACGCCGCCGGATAAGGAGAGAGACCGCGGATGTGGTTATACAGCTGCTCAGCTGGGCGTCTCCAGTCGATGCGGCAGGTGTCTTTAAAGATTTTGGGGGCAGGCGTTGGCTGCTGGCCCGCGGTCAGCATCTTGTCCTGGGGAATGGGCTTGACCGTTCCTGCTATGATGGAATCGACTGTCTCAAGCACCATGTCGGCGCCCATGGCCATGAGACGGTCATGAACGACCTCGACATTGTCGTGGCGGCCAATGGGGCACGAGCGTTGCTGGATCACGTCGCCCGTATCTATCTCATGCTTGAGGAAGAACGTGGTCACACCCGTCTCGGTGTCACCGTTCATCACGGCCCAATTGATGGGTGCAGCGCCACGGTAGCGAGGCAGCAGTGAGGCATGCAGGTTAAAGGTTCCCAATGGGGGCATTTGCCACACGGCCTCGGGCAACATCCTGAAAGCGATGACGATAAACAGCTGGGCCTGATAGGAGCGTAATTCCTCGATGAAAGTCTCGTCCTTGAGGCTCACGGGCTGCAGCACGGGCAGACCATGTTCCACGGCATAGCGCTTTACGTCACTCTGCTGCAGCTGGCGTCCGCGCCCAGCGGGTTTGTCGGGCATGGTAACCACTGCAGCAACATTGTAACCACCGTCAACGAGACGGCCCAAGCTCTCAACGGCAAAGTCAGGTGTGCCGAAAAATATGATTTTCAATTCTTCTTTAGTCATGATCTATAAAATCTGTCATATCATCGATAACTCTATTAAAACGACACACACAGCGCACCGCCCAGAACCCACTGATGCAAGTGCTTGCGGGTACTGGATGTATATGTCTTGGACGGATCAAATCGCTGCATGTCAAATTGCTCAATAGCACTTGGAGCAAAATCCTTGATAAAAGCAAGCGGAGAGTAAAAAGCAGAATAAGTCTTGGCTGCATAATCATAGTCCATGAATAAGCGCCATGAGAAGGAATTCTTGTGGGCATAGGTTAGCGAAAAGCCGGAACCGAATTTGAAGGAATTGGACGCCTTTAAATTGATATAATCCCACTTCGCTTCCAAGGCCTCATCGGTTTTAACATAGCGGCCATTCACCTTCTTCATTTTATAGCCTGAGAAGTAACCATCCGCATCCACGTCATCCATTACACTGCGACCGGCAATCACTTTGGCACCCATAGCAAACCGCGACGATAGCGGCAGGCTGAAATACAGACCCGCATCGGCGGCAAATTCGGTAATGTGGTCACTCACAACTGTCACTTTGAGGTCGGTCACGCCTGCTTTCATTTCGTCAGCCTCAAAACCATTTCTCATGAGTTCTTCCTCACGGGTAGCAAACGATGACCATTTCTTGATAGGAGTGGCTTTTACACGCAACCGTGCGCCAATGCCAATGTATCGATTAAAAAAATAAGCAGCCTCAGCCCCTACTGCAGTGGCGTTGCCAAACTGGAGTGTCATGGGCTTGTTGTCATGCTCTTCACCATAGCCAATGAAGTCAAACGCAGGCATAACAAGGTTCTTGTTGCCAAAGCCTATACCCATTCCGATGGAGAAGAATGAGGGATTCTTGCTGAGGTCGGCACGACTGCTGAGGTCATTCATCATCAGCCCCCGGTTCTTGAACAACAGGTCACAAATGCCATAGGCCAACTCGGTGGAGAGGATACCGATGCCGGCACCCGACAGCACATCGCTGATCCAGTGACGGTTGTTAAGCACGCGCATCACCCCAGTGGCGGTGGCCACAGTATAGCCAGCAACTGAATACCAAGGGGATCGCGTCAAGCCGTATTCCTTATGCAGGATGGTCGCACCGACAAAAGCGGTAGCCGTGTGACCCGACGGCCAGGAGTTGTGGGTGGAGCCATCGGGACGCAACTCGCTGGCCGTGTATTTAATGCCGTTGACAAAGGCAGCCATCACTGCATAGGATGCCAACGAAGATGCAGCCAAGCGGGGCCAACTGGAGCGACCCTCGACACCCGCAAGCTTAAGACCGACGGTCAGACCAATACCCTCAAACTGCGTGTAATTGTCGATCTCTGTATGAAAATCGTACTTAATCAGTCGTATTTTGGTATTCTTGTCCTTGTAGTTTTGACGGAATGCCTCCTTCTCACCCTTGATTATCCAGCCGGCAAAGAATACAGGAATGCCCGTCCATGTCTGGTCCTGCAAGAAGGTGTAGGGCTTGACAGCGGGATTGGTTGTGTTCCTCAAGAAATGGAAATCAGGGCCATTGTATCGACGGAAAGCATTGGCATCCAATCCATCCGCACCTCTTAATTCCAATTGAGCCACAGGGGAAACCGTGTCGGTAGAACTGACGGGAATGGTGTCGGCAACAGTGACGGGCGAGTTCATTTCCTCGACAATTGTTGCGCTTGAGTCAGCATATAAACAACTTTGGCCATCGGCCACAACGCCTGCATGCGCAATGAGCGGCAGCGTCAAGAAAACCACAAGCAATAATGAGAATACTCTTTTCATTACACAAAACCACTGTTAATCATAGGTATAATGCTTCAAAACCTGGCGATAGCTGTTGAATATCTTGCTCTTGGAGACAAAGCCCACATACTTGCCCTCATCGTCAACAACGGGCAGGTTCCAAGCCCCAGTGTCATCAAAAATCTTCATCACTTTTTCCATGGGCGTTCCCACAATGATTTTGGCTGGCGGTACAGCCATAAAGCGGCTCACATTCATGCGCCGATACAAATCTGGCCGGAACATGATGTTGCGGATGTCGTCGAGCTGCACCACACCGATGAGCTCGCCTTTGTCATTGACAACCGGAAACAGGTTGCGGTGACTATGAGCGATGATATCAACCATCTCCTTGAGGCTCATCTCGGGATGAGTTATCGAGAAATCGCGTTCGATGACGCTATCCATCTTGAGCAGGGTGAGCACTGTGCGATCCTTTTGGTGCGTGAGCAGTTCGCCCCGTTTGGCCAAACGTCGCGTATAGATGCCATAAGGTATGAAGATGCGGCTGATGGCATAACTGCTGGCCGACACGATGAGCAGCGGCAGGAACAGGTCGTAACCACCCGTCATCTCGGCAGTAAGGAAGATGGCCATCAGGGGAGCATGCATCACACCGGCCATCACGCCGGCCATGCCCATAAGGGCAAAATTCTTGATGCTAAGAGGCGTCGCGGGGTCGATGATTCCCAAGTTATTGAACAAATAGGCAAAAAACACGCCCGCCATGCACCCCACAAACAACGAGGGAGCAAATGTTCCTCCCACTCCACCGCCACCATTGGTCGCTGCGGTGGCAAAGACCTTGAACGCGCCCAGAGCAAACAGGAACAACAATACCGCCACTACATTATCGCGATAAGAATAAAAAAGACTGTTGTCGAAGATTCCCGTCACGTCGCCGTTGATGAGTCGTGTGATGTCCTCAAAACCCTCACCATAGAGCGGAGGCATGAGGAAGATGAGGATACTTAACGTGAGACCTCCCACGGCAAAACGCACCCAACGGTTGCGCAGGCGCTTAAATCTGGCTTCAATACTGTCGATTAGGGTGATGAAATAGAGAGAAACAAAACCACAGAACACACCCAGCAGCAGCACAAACGGGATGCGTGAAGCATAGAAGGGCTCACTCTGGGAGAAAAAGAACTCGACATTATAGCCAGTGAACACATAGGCGACTGTTGCTCCTGCCACCGAGGCTGTGATCAAGGGGATTGCTGCGCCTGCCGTCAAGTCAAGCATGAGCACCTCGACAGTGAACAGCAAGCCCGCAATGGGAGCCTTGAAGATGCCGGCAATGCCTGCCGCTGCGCCACAAGCCACAAGCATGGCCAACGTCTGCGGTGACAACCGGAAAGCCTGCCCCAGGTTACTCCCAATAGCGGCACCAGTGAACACGATAGGACCCTCGGCTCCAACCGATCCACCAAAACCGATAGTCACCGACGAGGCGATGAGTGACGAATACATGTTGTGTATCTTGAGCCGGCTCTTTTTCAAGGCCAAGGCATACAGCACACGGGTCACACCATGCGAGATGGGTTCACGTGCGATATAATACACATAGAGGCTCGCCAACAGGATACCTATTGCCGGAAAAACGAGATAAAGCAGGTTGCCCTGCTCAATGCTGAAGCGGCTTGTGAGAAAAGATGCAATCAAGCCAATCAACGTCTTGAGCAACACTGCTGCAAGACCTGCGGTAACGCCCACCACAAGAGCCAACAAGGCCACAAACGTCTTGTCAGGGATGTGGCGTTCTCGCCACATGAGCAGACGAATCCACCAACTATCCTTGTCAGTAGCCGATGCGGACGAGCTTGTAATAGCTTTTTCCCGTGCCATCACATTCCACGTCCCGTAAAGACGATTTTGATTGTGTAAATCAGGATCTTGATGTCATTGAGCAATGACATGTTGTTGAGATACATCAAGTCATATCTCACACGCTCAAGCATCTCTTCAACATTCTTGGCATAGCCGAACTTGACCATGCCCATCGAGGTCAAACCGGGACGCACTTGATGCAACAAGGCATAGGCGGGCGCCAACGGCGTAATCTGGTCAATATAAAACTTGCGCTCGGGGCGAGGTCCCACCAGCGACATCTCACCCTTGAGGACATTCCAGAATTGCGGCAACTCATCGATGCGGTACTTGCGCATAAAGCGACCAAACGGGGTGATGCGCGGATCATCGTCACTGGACAATTGCGGCTGACCCGCAACCTCGGCATCCTGTACCATCGACCGGAACTTAATGATCCTGAATGGTTTATTGTGCAACCCCACACGCTCCTGCAAATACAACACAGGGCCAGGGCTGGTGTGCTTAATAATCAATGCTACAATGGCATAAACGGGAATCAACAAAATCAAGGCCACTATCGAGATGACTACATCAAGAGCGCGCTTGATGTTCTTGCCACTGTCACTCATGCTGCTACTGGAGATATTGACCAGCGGCTCACCATAGATGTCTGAAATGCGCACTGGGGTCTGCAACATGTTGAAACGGTCGGGAGATATCATGATGGGCAATCCCAGCCTGAACAGTTTGTTGATGGCATTCATCGTCTGCGTGGTATCGTCGCGTGTCGGCACCACTATCAGTTCCCAAATGTCCTCTTCTCGGCACACATCGGGCAACTCATCGAGTTCATAGCAGGGCAACGGATTGGCCTTGACCGGATTCTCACCAGGGATATTGACAAAGCCCTTGATCTCATAACCCGACGAGCGACGGCGGCTGTTCAGTTTCTCGGCAAACGCCAATGCTGCCGACCCGCTGCCGACGATGATTGTGGGGAAGGTCCACCGACGCGACTTAATCTGGTTGGATGCGATATTGGTGATAATGGCTCGCGCAAAGTGCACAAAGCCAAACAGTAGCAGCCACAGGATGAGAATCAATTCATAGTCACTGGTGCGCACACCCACCACATCGTTGATGAGTGCGGCAAAAAAAATCAACAGTGTGTTGATGGTCGAACTGGCTGCCGTCGTGAGTAACTCCTGAACGCGAGATTTTCTCACAACATTATTATAATAGCCACTGAAGATGTAGGTCACCATCATCATCAACGGGAAGAACAACTGCCCCAATAACACGACTTTGCTCCCAAGGTAGCCCTCAAGTGACTGCCAGCCGACAACAGCCCCCATCTGATAGCGCACACAATTGAATGTGAACCATGCAAGATTGGACATCACATAGTCACACACCACATACTTGATGCGCTGGCGATGTGCCTTGTTATTGATGTCTAACCTCACTCTCATGCCTTAACAGTATTATTACCTGATGATTTTGAAAGTGCCGTCACGACTCAACAGGATGATATTGGACGGCTGATGATGCGTGTTGTCGTTACGCCTGTATTCCACCACATAATCCACTCCTTGAACAACAGACGGATCAATGTCGGCAAAAGTCTTGGCCGTGGGGTGGCCGCTCATATTGGCCGAGGTGGACACAATGGGCTTGCCATAGCGCTCACACAAGCGATGGCAAAACTCGTCATTGGGTATGCGGATGCCCACACTGTCCTCATCGCCTATCACATTGGGTGCCAAGTTGTAGGCACCCTCATAGATGATGGTCAACGGCTTGACGGCAACATCAATCAGTTCACGCGCAATAGCGGGCACATCGACCACATAGTGATCCAGATGGTCGGCACTGTCGATAAGAACAATCAATGCCTTGCTGTCGTCACGTTGCTTGAGCTCATACACGCGCTTCACAGCATCGGCATTGGTCGCATCGCATCCTATACCCCACACGGTATCGGTAGGATAAAGAATAAGCCCGCCGGCACTCAATACCTTGAGGCATTGGACGATATCAGCTTCCTGCTGTGCTCTGTTTTTCTGTATTTGTTCCTTGGTGGGACTCATTTTGGTTGGTTTACAATATGCAAAGATAGTGTAAAGTTGTTATCTGCGCAACACAATTCCTATAAAAATGAAATAAATCAATCATGCTAACAAAAATGCAAACAAAGAGAAAACACAGGGACCCAACCGGTCTTGCAACAACCAGTTGAGCCCTTATTTCAATTATTTATAGCCCGATACTATTTACCCTGCTGTTTGGCCCAGCTGTCCTTCAGACCGATGGTGCGGTTGAAGACCAAGTGACCTGGGGTCGAGTCCTCGTCGACGCAGAAGTAGCCGATGCGCTGGAACTGGTACTTGTCTCCCGCTTGAGCCGTCTCGGCCAGGAAAGGCTCGATCTTGGCATCGGCAATCACACGCAACGACTCGGGGTTCAGCAATTCGCGGAAGTCGTGCTCGGTGTCGGCACTGGGGTTTTCCACAGCGAACAGGCGGTCATACAACCTAACCTCGGCGTCCACGCAGTGGCAGGCACTCACCCAATGCAGGGTGCCCTTGACCTTGCGCTGACTGCCAGCACTGCCGCTCAATGTGTCAGGGTCATAGGTGCACTGGATCTCGGTCACGTTACCATCGGCATCCTTAGTACAGCCGGTACACATGATGATATAGGCACCCTTGAGACGCACTTCCTTGCCCGGCGTGAGGCGGAAAAACTTCTTTGGGGGTTCCTCCATGAAGTCGTCACGCTCGATGTAAATCTCACGCGAGAAAGGCATCTGGTGCTTGCCTGCGTCCTCCTGCTCGGGGTTGTTGTCCATCTCCATCATCTCGACCTTGCCCTCGGGATAGTTAGTGATGACCACCTTGACTGGGTTCAAGACAACGCTCACTCGGTTGGCTTGATGGTTGAGCTCCTCGCGGATGTTGTGCTCCAGCAGGCCAATGTCATTCAACGCCTCATACTTGGTGTAACCGATGTCCTCAATAAAGTTCTTGATCGACTGGGCCGTGTAACCGCGGCGACGCAGGCCGCACAGGGTGGGCATGCGGGGGTCGTCCCAACCAGCCACAAGGCCTTCCTTGACAAGCTGAAGCAACTTGCGCTTGCTCATGACAGTATAGGTGAGATTCAGGCGGTTGAACTCAATCTGACGGGGGCAGTACTCGGCTGCGCTCTCGCCAGCCAACTCGTGCACAAAGTAGTCATACAAGTCACGGTGAGGCACAAACTCCAGCGTACAGATCGAGTGGGTCACACCCTCAAAATAGTCGCTCTGGCCATGAGCAAAGTCATACATGGGATACACGTTCCACTTGTCGCCTGTACGCCAGTGCGGGGTCTTGATGATGCGGTAGATGATGGGGTCGCGAAAGTGCATGTTGCTCGACGCCATGTCAATCTTGGCGCGCAACACGTGGCTCCCCTCTTCAAACTCGCCCGCGTTCATACGCTGGAACAGGTCCAGATTCTCCTCGACGGTGCGCTCACGGTAAGGGCTGTTGGTTCCAGGCGTGGTGGGTGTACCCTTCTGTTGAGCAATCTGCTCACTCGTCTGGTCATCAACATAGGCCTTGCCTTCCTTGATCAAGCGAATAGCGAAATCATACAATTTCGGGAAATAGTCGCTGGCATAATACAGGCGATCGCCCCAGTCATAGCCCAGCCAATGGATGTCGCGCATGATTGCCTCAACATACTCGGTGTCCTCCTTCTGGGGGTTGGTATCGTCAAAGCGCAGATTACACGTGCCGCCGAACTTCTCGGCAACGCCGAAGTCCATGCAGATGGCCTTGGCATGGCCGATGTGCAGATATCCGTTTGGCTCGGGCGGGAAACGGGTGTTCAAGCGCCCTCCGTTCTTGCCGGCAGCCAAATCCTCGGCCACGAATTGCTCTACAAAGTTCAAGGGTTTCTTCTCCTCTACCCCAGCATTGGTGTTGTCTAAATTCTCCGCCATAATATATAAATGTATATCGTTTTAAAAGTCAAACTTTCGCTAATTAACTTGCAAAGATACACAAAATCCTCAACACCTCCATGCATCCCTGCAAAAACTCTGGACAACGGTTGTGATAATTCCGAAAAATATTGTATATTTGCAGTGGAAAAGCTTCATTAACTAATAACTATCACTATCATGAATATCCTGATTCTACAAAGTTCGCCCAGAGCAAAGGGCAATACTGCTTGGATGGCCGAGGAGTATAAGAAGGCTGCCGAAGCAGCCGGTCATGAGGTAACGCTCGTGAATGTAGCCCACAAGAAGATTGCTGGCTGCCTGGCGTGCGAGTATTGCCATGGCAAGGGCAACGGTACCTGCATCCAGAAGGATGACATGCAGGAGCTCTACCCGCTCATGGCCGAAGCCGAGGTGCTGGTGCTGGCCGCACCTATCTATTACTTCACGCTTTGCGCCCAGATCCAGGCTCCCATCCAGCGCATGTACTGCGTGAACAGTCCTGCCAAGGCCAAAAAGATGGCTTTGCTCATGTCGTCCTACTCTCCTGGCGTGTATGACGGTGCCAAGGCCGAGTACCGTGACATCTGCAACTACTGGCATGTCGAGGACACTGGTATCGTTACCGCCACTATCGATGAGCAGAAGACCGATGCCACCAAGCTGAAGATCCAAGAACTGGTAAATAATCTGTAAAACTGATTGACAAGAAATTGGTAATGCGACGTGCAAGAGCATGTCGCATTATTATTCCCTGAAATCGCTGGGCTTGCTGCCCAAGTTGTTTAGAACATATCGGCTGAAGTGGGCCTGAGATGAGAAACCGAACATGTCGGCAATGTCGGTAAACGACAGGCTGCGGTCACGCAGACAGCGGCTGATTTCAAGAGACGTGTAACGCGTGATCCAGTAGTTAGCAGGCAGGCCACTCACCTTCTTGGACACTTCCGATAGATACTTGGACGTGACACACAACTTGCCGGCATAGTAGCCAATGTCGCGGTGTTCCCGATATTCGCCATTCTCAAGCATATCGATAAACTGGTTCATCAACTGATGATATTGCGTGGAGATGCGGTCAAAGCCATAAAGCTCGGCATGAAAATCATAGAAGTCGAGAATCATCATCTGTAATGCGCTAATGAGCACCTCGCGGTAAAAATGGTGCTGCGGCTGCGCGAGCCGATGGCGTACAGCTTCAAAGTTGGCGGCACAACGTTCCTGCATCGCGGGGGTGAGCCGCATGACGGGATTCTCGAACAGAGCAAGGTGGCCTTTCATTCCATAATTGCTCTGTGGTGTGGATACCTCAATAAACTCCTGGGTAACGTAGATGACGCTGACAATGAAATCCTCGCTCTCAACGATGTTTTCCACAAGGTCACCACGCCGCGGGACAATCATGCAGTCACCGGCCTCGAGGCGGAATGTCTTGCCATTTCTTACAAACGTGCAATGACCATGATAACAATAAGCATGGCACAAATAACCAGCAAAATGGCTGTCGCTAATCCGGGTCAGGGTGTCATCGATAATGATATTCTGCATCGTTTCCATACACGTCTATTTTCATTTTTTGAGGTGTAAAGGTACTAAAAAAAACCGGAACAAGCATCCTGTTTGGCACAGAATAATTTGTTCCGGTGTTAATTGACCAGACCGTGAGTCTTAATAGGTCGTGGCTCTGCTACCGGTCAGCAGCCAGCGATTGCCACGCTTGACAAGGTTGAACGTGAGTTGCAGTGACCACGTGTGGCGACCGCCGCCAAAGACCGCTGCCGTCACCCGGCTTCGGCCCGTCAATGTTGCGCTGTCACCGTTGATGCTGATATCCATCTGCTCGTGAATGGCGTTGTAGTAGTTCAGCGTGCCATCGGCAATGCATTGCAGATACTGTTGCTTGCTCTGCCGCATTCCCGTCATGTGTGTCAACACAAAGTCATCGGCATGCAGGCTGTCGAGCGTTGCAATGTCCTTCTCGACCATCGCGCGGTACATCCGGCGGTAGAGCTGTTCTATCTGTTGTCGGTCATCCATCTTTTTTTCAAAGTTGAAACCCAAGCCCCTTGAGCCACTTCTCCACTTGAGGTTTGCCGTCACGCACGTCGTGGCCGTACATGGAGAACTCGCCCGTGACGCGGGCCTTGGGATAAGCATGCTTAACATCCTCGACACAGCGGCCCAAGCCACTGCCCTCGTGAGTGGTGAAGGGAATGATTGTCTTGCCATTCAGGTCATACTTGGAGAAAAAAGTGAACATCACCTGGGGATAGGTGCCCCACCAGACAGGGCCGCCAATGAAGACGGTGTCATACAGGTCCAGGTTAGTCAACTCGCCCTCAAACTCGGGCAACTCGCCGTTTTTCAGCTCCACCTTGGCCAAGTCACACAGCGGCTTGTAGGCCATACCGTCATACTTGTGCGTCACAATTTCAAACTGGTCGGCACCTGTCAACTCGGTGATATAATCGGCCACAATCCTGGTATTGCCCACCGTGACGTTGCCCACGCTGTAGTTCTCTCCTGCATGAGAAAAGAACACCACCAGTGCCTTGCCGCCTGCAACGGTTGAGGCCTGATCCACAGCATTCTCATTCATGCCACTCTCACTGTTTTTTGTACCACTGCATGCAATCGACACCATCATGCAGAGTGACGCCGCAACGATATACTTTAATGCTTTCATTTTATCCGTAAGTCTCGATTAGATATTTCACAAACTGCGGGTCGCCAAAATTAACGGTTCCCGTGTCATGCTCATTCATTGAGGCAATCTGTGCCATCTCATCATCGCTCAACGCAAAGTCAAAGACATTGAAGTTCTGCGCCATGCGTTCCTTGTGGCTCGACTTGGGTATAGCCACGATGCCACGCTGGGTGAGCCAGCGCAGGGCCACCTGAGCTGCACTCTTGCCGTATTTCTCGCCTATGGCAGCCAGCTGCTCACTCTTCACGATGCCATCGATGCCCTGTCCGCCCAGCGGTCCCCAAGCCATCATGCGCGTGCCAAATTCATTGAGCAACGGTGCGATGCCGGTCTGTTGAGTCATCACGTTGCACTGCAACTGGTTCATCATCGGCTTCACATCAACATAATGCGCGAAATCAAAGAAACGCGCCGCCTGGAAATTTGAGACGCCAATCGCTCTCACTTTGCCGTCCTGGTAGGCCTTCTCCATGGCCCGCCATGAGCCAAACACGTCACCGTAGGCTTGATGAATCAACAACAGGTCGATGTAGTCGGTCTGCAGCTTGCGCAGGCTCTCGTCTATACTTTGAGCCGCTTTTTCCTCGCCAGCGTTTGCAATCCACACCTTGGTCGTGAGGAACAATTCATTGCGCGGAATACCACTCTTCTTGACAGCCTCACCCACGCCTTCCTCGTTATAGTAGGCTTGGGCTGTGTCAATCAGCCTGTAGCCGACGCTCAACGCATCGGAAACGCAACGCTCACACTCCTGCGGGTTCACCTGGAACACGCCATAGCCCAACAAAGGCATTTCAACTCCATTAGATAACTTGATTGTCTCCATATTCTTAGCGTATTTATCTTATTTATAAACCGTTTACATTTCATTGATTTACTAATGAGTGGCCTTGAGGTATTGCAAGTCGCCATACCAGTAGGATGCCGTGCAGCCACCGTCAATCAGAAAGTCAGCACCACTGATAAAACGGCCACGGCTCGACATCAGGAACTCGGCCAGGTCGCCCACCTCATCGGGGGTACCCGCACGACGAGCAGGCATACCTTCTATCATCTTCAGATAGCCTTCCTTGCGGGGCCCGTGCAGCTCATCATTGGCCAGCGGGGTGATGATAATGCCAGGCGAGATGCTGTTGATCGTGGCACCGCGTCGCCCCCAGCGAGCGGCCTCAAACATTACCCGTAACACATTGCACCGCTTGGAGTATTGATAGGCTTTCAACGTGTCGTTGATTTCCTTGATAAAAGGCAACTGCAGCAGTTCATCGGTCGGGGACATGGCCAAAGCATCGTTCTGCTCCTGCGGCAACGCCGGCAAGCGGTGACCGCTCTGGGATGATATAATAATCCCGGAGCCGCCCTCAGCAATAACCTTACCAAACTCTTCAAGCAGCACACTCGTTCCATACAAGTCGACGCGAAGGATCTCTTCTACAGGGGCCTGCGACGGTGATACGCCAGCAGCGTTCACCATAAACTTGACCTCGCCCCTACTGGTCGCGAACTCTACCAGATTCTGGATGTCTTCCTTTGAACCGAGGTCACACCTGATTATTGAGCACTCATAGCCCGCATCCTCAAGCGACGTTGCAGCACGCTTGGCGTTCTCCTCGCTATAGTCGGCCAGCACCACATGCCTGCCTGCCGACACACGTCGAATAATTGCCTGTCCGATGCTTCCTGCACCAATCAGAACCGAAACCTCCTTTTTCATCTTTCAATACTGTTGTTGATTTTAACTATACGGCCAGGTTGGCTATCTGCTGTGCTTCACTGTCGGCACGCGCTGCCTCGGCTCCATGAATGGGTGTGCCGTCAAGCACGGTTGCTGTGGGACAAAGCTTCTTGATAAAGCGTACCGACGAGCCCATGCCACTGCCCTCGTTGGTGCAGAACGGGATAATCTTCTTGCCGGTGAAGTCGTATGACTCCAGGAACGTGTAGCACACCATGGGCATCGTGCCCCACCAGTTGGGATAGCCCAAGATAATGGTATCATACTCCTCGATGTCCTTGAGCGGGTTCCTGACCTCGGGGCGGGCTTGATCCCGCAATTCCTGCTTGGCCTCCTCGATGCAGGTCATGTAGGACTTGGAGTACTCATAGGTGGTATCGATGCGGAACATATCGGCCCCAGGCAGCAAGGCCTTGATTTTCTCGGCCACCACTTCGGTATTACCCAGCTTCAGGTTCTTGATGCTGCCGTTAACGTAATTCTCTCCACGGCGGGAGTAAAAAGCGATTAAAGTCTTTCCCATAATAGCATTTTTATCTGTTAATATTCATGTTGCAAAATTACAACGATTTCACATTACAGGTTTTACCTTTTTTTCGGGTGGTTTTATCAAATTTTCATAAATGAGATTGAAGGCAAATCGGCTCAAACTAATTCATTTTTTTATTCGTGTTTTTTAAAAAAAGTTGTAACTTGCGAAATCAAACTCACTATAACAGACATGTAAACGGAATCAATTCATATCATTAATAACCTATAATCAAAACAGTTATGCAAATCAAAGCAATCCGCATGTTTGACAATGTTCCCGAGAGCATCACCCGCTTTTTTGACTTCAAGGCCTTCGCCCGTGAGCTCTTCATGTCTGACTATGACATGGGCGATGGCGGTCACGTGTTCCGCACCTGCTAAGCCGCAGTACACCCAGCGAGAAGGAGCCACCGCAGGTGGCTTTTTCTTTGCCTCGGCCGGAACGGAACGAAAAGTCAACGGAGCCAGATGAGAGTTTCGTTGAAAGAAAGGTACCATACATTGAAAAGAAACTAGGGCTGCACACAGATATTGTATTTTGTTACGTTAAATAGATAGACTTCCGCCGATAGGCGCATATAGTTTCAGGTTTAACACATTTACATTAAGAAAGGGCAAGACGATGAAGACAACAAGGCATTTAATCACAGCATTGCTGGTCGCAGGTCTCCTGTCGTGTGCAGAGGAATCACCTTTTGAACCCGATTTCAATCAGAACAATGAAGTACCTTCCACTCCAAGTGGAGGTTCCACTGCTTCTATAGGGGAACTGACCTCATTCACGATCGCGGTCGACAGCACCGCGCTCAACGAGAGCGAGACCATAGACTCCAGCGACGAGGACTACATCGAGAACAACACGTTTGATAACGAAATCAAGATCACCTTCAACGGAACCCAGGATGCTACGGTCAGCGGCGAGGTTACAGGCGTGAGCGTCGCCGTCAGCTGCGGCCATGTCACAGTGGTGTCAACGGTCAAAGGCGTGCGCTATACCCTGAGCGGCACGACAAGCGACGGCTCATTCAAGCTCTATGGCGAGAGTAAGTATGCCTTGCGGCTCAACGGAGTGAATATCACCAATCCCACTGGTGCTGCCATCAACAGCCAATGCAAGAAGCGTGGCTATATCGAACTGGCCGACGGCACATGGAACACGCTGCAGGACGGCAGCAGCTATGACACGCCAGCCGACGAGGACATGAAAGCGACGCTCTTCAGCGAGGGCAAACTGCTCTTCAGCGGCAGCGGCCACCTCAAGGTGCTGGCCAACAGCAAGGGCGGCATCACCAGCGATGACTATATCCTGTTCCGACCGGGCAACAACATCTACGTCAAGAACACGGCCAGCAACGGCATCAAGGCCAATGACGCCATCCTGATGCGAGGCGGCATCATCAACGTGGAGTGTAGCGGTGTGGCAGCCAAGGGCATGAAGAGTGAGGGCATCATCCAGATCGATGGAGGACGCTTCACGGCCATCACCACGGGCACCGGCGAGTGGGACAGCGACGATAATGACGTAAACGGCAGTGCCGGCATCAAGTGCGACAGCACCTTCACCATCAGCGGCGGAACGCTGTGCCTGAAAAGCACAGGCCAGGGTGGCAAAGGTATCAGTTGCGACCAGGCCATGCACTTCGATGGCGGCACTGTTAAGGTCATCACCACGGGCATGGTCTATAGCTATGGACGCTACAGCACGTCGCCCAAGGGCATCAAGGGCGACGGAGACATCTATCTGGCGGGCAGCGACATCATGGTGCGGACTACAGGAGGCGAAAACAGCGAGGGCATCGAGAGCAAAGGCAAACTCTACATCACCGATGGCAAGGTGCAGGTCTATGCCTGCGACGATGCCATCAATGCCAAAGGCAACATCGCCATCAGTGGCGGCCAAGTGTTTGCCTATGCTACAAACAACGACGGCATCGACAGCAACAGCAACATCGCCATCAGCGGCGGCACCGTGTTAGCTTGCGGCACCACCTCGCCCGATGAAGGCATCGACTGTGACCAGAACACCTTTACCATCACCGGCGGTACCGTTCTGGGCATCGGCGGCACGACCTCAACGCCCAGCACGAGCGACACGACCCAGCCCGTGGCCATCGTCGGCGGCAGCAGCCTGACAAGCGGCACTTATATCGCGCTTGCCGGCAATGACGACAGCAACATCTTGGCTTTTGCTGTGCCACGCAGCTACAGCAGTTACACACTGCTGGTGAGCGCTCCAGGCATGACCAAGGGCGGCAAGTGCACATTGACGACGGGGGCAACCGTCAGCGGTGGCAGCAATTTTGGCGGCTTGGTAACTGGTGCAAGCGTCACTGGCGGCTCAACCCTTGCCTCACTCACGCTGAGCAACATGATCACCACCTATAATTTCACCAACACCCAACCCGGAGGCGGCAGACACTGGTGATTTTTTGTCGAGCCGAATGGGCGTTTGGTCGAAAAGATTTGGGTAGAACAGAGATGGAAACTACTTTTGCCACCGATAAGAAATCAGATCAACACATTAATTGTATGAAAACAGTCATGAGATATATTATGGTTTGCTTCATGATCTTGACATGGGCATTAAGCATGATGGCTCAGGACACCACGGCGGTAGCCGCGGCAGCGACACCCGATACCTGGACATTGCAGGATTGCATCAACTGGGCCAAGCAGCAGAGCATCACGGTGCAACGCAACAAGGTGGGCGTGCGCACCTCCCGGCTCACCCTCGAGGATGCCAGGAACAACCGGTTGCCCGTCGTTAGCTTCTCCAGCAATCAGCAGCTGGGCTATCGCCCTTTCCAGCAAACGCATAGCAGCGTGCTGGGCAGCGAGGTCATCAGCACGAGCAATAAGACGAGCTATAGCGGCAGTTATGGCGTGAACGCATCGATGAGCATCTATGACGGCGGCCAGATCAAGAATAACATCCGCCTGGCAGAGCTCAACACCCAGATAGCCGAACTCAATGTCCTGGCCAGTGAACTGAGCATCGAAGAGCAGATCACCCAGTTATATGTCCAGATACTCTATAATCAGGAAGCCGTCAGCAGGGATGATGAACTCATCGCCCTAGGGCAGGTACAGCTCGACCGGGCACGGGCATTGAAAAAGGCCGGCTTGCTCAACAAGGCCGATGTCTCCCAACTAGAGTCACAGCTCGCTCAGGACAAGTACCAGAAGGTGAGCGACGAGACCACACTTGAGGGCTACCGCTTGCAGCTCAAGCAGCTCATGGAACTGGATGGCGACGAGAACCTGGCGCTTGCCGACCCGCAGCTCGAGAATGATGTGCTTGCAGAGCTGCCGTCCAAGCAGGATGTCTATAGCCATGCCCTGGAGTCACGGCCTGAACTCAAGGCTCAGCAGTTGGCTATGGACCGCACCTATATCGATGAGCAACTGGCTCAAGCGTCTGGTAAGCCCAGCGTGACCGCGAGTGCAGGTATCAACACGAGTAATACCACGGGCAACGGCAACATGTTCACCCAGCTCAAGAACCAGTGGAATAATGGCATCGGGGTGACGCTGAGTATCCCCATTTGGGATCACGGCAAGACCAAGAATGCCGTCGCCAGGGCCCGACTGGAGCGCGAGACAGCTTACCTTGACATGGTGGACACACAGAAGAACCTCTGGAAGACCATCGAAAACTACTGGCTCCAAGCCCGCAACAACCAGCAACGTTACATCGCAGCCAAGGAGAACATGGACTACTGTCGCGAGAGTTATGACCTCACCAGCGAACAGTTCCGCTTGGGCATGAAGAACATCGTTGAACTCACGCAGGACAAAACCAACCTGAGCAGCGCCACCCAGCAGATGCTACAGGCCAAGTACATGGCCTTGCTCAACATCGCCATGCTGCACTACTACAATGGTGAGTCCATCACCTTTTAACCGAAATCAATCAACTAAACGACTATATAATGAAAAAGAAAACCATCATCATCACAGTGCTGATAGCATTACTGCTCGCTGTGTGCGCCTTCTTCATCTTTGGTAAAAAGAAGGCCGAGAGTAGAATCAGTTTCCAGACCACCCCGGTCACCACTGCCGACATCTCGACGAGCATCACAGCTACAGGCACCATCGAGGCCGTCACCACTGTTGAGGTGGGCACCCAGGTGTCGGGCATCGTCAACAAGCTCTACGTGGACTACAACAGCGTGGTCAAGAAGGGCCAGGTCATTGCCGTGCTTGACCGCACCAACCTGACCAGTGAGCTGACTTCGGCACAGGCTAACCTGCGTAGCGCCCAGACTGAACTGGAATACCAGCAGAAGAACTATGCCCGCTACAGTGAGTTGAAGCAGAAGGATTTGGTGAGCGCTGCAGAGTATGACGTGGCACTGCAGAGCTACCGCAAGGCCCAGGAGAGCGTCAAGGTGGCCCAGCAGAGCGTGACACGCGCCAAGACCAACCTGGGCTATGCCACCATCTACTCGCCCATCGATGGCATCGTCATTAGCAAGTCGGTCGAGGAGGGTCAGACAGTGGCCGCATCATTTAGCACACCCACACTGTTCACCATTGCCAAGGACTTGACCGACATGCAGTGCATTGCCAATGTCGATGAGGCCGACATCGGTGGCGTCCAGGAGGGACAACGCGTGACATTCACCGTCGATGCCTATCCCGATGATGTGTTCTCGGGAACGGTCAAACAGGTGAGGCAGAATGCCACCACGACCAACAACGTGGTTACCTATGAGGTGGTCATCACGGCTCCTAATGCCGACCTCAAACTCAAGCCTGGCTTGACGGCCAATGTCACCATCTACACTCTCGAGCGCAGCGGTGTGGTGAGCGTCCCGAGCGCTGCACTGCGTTTCACCCCCGAGCCCAGCATCATCGGCAAGAAGTATGTCATTAAGGATGTGCCTGGCGAGAAAAAGCTGTGGACCCTCGAAGGCAATGTCTTCACGGCCCACAAGGTGGAGACCGGTATCACTAATGGTGTACACACCGAGATCAAGAGCGGAATTGAGGAGGGGACAACTGTCGTGATGGATATTATCGTCGGCAAGCAGGAGGAAACCACGCCCAGCGGCGATAGTGAGGAGAATTCACCTTTCATGCCAGGGCCGCCCAACCGCAACAAGAAAAACAGCAACAATGCCAATAAAAAGTAGAGTATGGCGCCCAAACCGATTATCGAACTGGACAACATTCGGCGCGACTTTGTCGTCGGCGAGGAAGTGGTGCATGCACTACGAGGGGTCTCATTCACCATCAACGAGGGGGAGTTTGTTACCATCATGGGAACCTCAGGGTCGGGCAAATCAACCTTGCTCAACATCCTCGGTTGCCTGGACACGCCCACCAAAGGCGAATACAAACTCGACGGGACACCAGTGCGCACGATGAGCAAGTCACAACGTGCCGTGCTACGTAACCGCAAGATCGGGTTCGTCTTCCAGAACTATAACCTCCTGGCCAAGACTACCGCGGTCGAGAACGTGGAACTGCCTCTCATGTATAATGCCGCCGTCAGCGCCCGAGAGCGCCGCGACAGGGCTATCAGGGCATTGCAGCGGGTGGGGCTGGGCGACCGTCTGAACCACAAGAGCAACCAGATGTCGGGTGGACAGATGCAGCGCGTGGCCATCGCGCGAGCATTGGTCAACGACCCGGCTGTCATCCTTGCCGACGAGGCGACGGGCAATCTGGATACCCGTACGTCGTTTGAGATACTGGTACTCTTCCAGGAATTGCATGCCGAGGGTCGCACGATCATCTTTGTGACCCACAATCCCGAAATCGCCGATTACTCGACACGCACCATCAACCTGCGTGACGGCAAGGTGCGCGAGGACGTCACTAACTCGCACATCCTCAACGCCGCCGAGAAACTGGCAGACCTCCCCGTGACCGAAGACGATTAACGATTCAGCCAATCCTGTAACATCCATAATTCCAGTAAAAACCGACAATGAACGGTACCAACCTATTCAAGATAGCGCTCAAGGCCATCAATAACAACAAGCTGCGCAGCTTCCTCACGATGCTGGGCATCATCATCGGCGTGGGGTCGGTCATCGCAATGCTGGCCATCGGCCAGGGCTCCAAGCAGAGCATCAAGAAGAACATCAGCGAGATGGGCTCCAACATGATCATGATTCACCCCGGAGCCGACCGTGGTCCCGGCGGTGCACGGCAGAGCGCCGATGAGATGCAGACGCTGACTATCACCGACTACGAGAACATCGTCAACCAGAACAAGTATCTGGCGGCGGTGAGCCCTAATGTGTCAAGCGGTGGCCAGTTCATCTACGGCAACAACAACTATCAGAGCAGCGTGACAGGCGTGAGCGAGGGCTACCTCACCATCCGCCAGCTGACGGTCGAGAGCGGCACCATGTTCACCGAGGCCGATATCAAGTCGGCCGCCAAGGTCTGTGTCATCGGCAAGACCATCGTTGACAACCTGTTCCCGGGCGGTGCCGACCCCATCGGGCAGGTGATCCGCTTCAATGCCATCCCGATGAAGGTCGTCGGCGTTCTCAAGAGCAAAGGCTATAACTCAATGGGTATGGACCAGGACGACATCGTCCTGGCGCCCTATACAACTGTGATGAAGCGTGTGCTGGCACAGACCTACCTGCAGAGCATCTATGCCAGTGCCTTGACCGAGGAGATGACCGACCTGGCCATCAAGGACGTGACGACCATCCTGCGCACCGACCACAAGCTCAAGGAGGGCGAGGATGACAACTTCTCCATCCGCTCCCAGGAGGAGATCAGCTCGATGATGACAAGCACCATGAGCATGTTGACCATCCTGCTGGCGTGTGTCGCCGGCATCTCGCTTGTGGTGGGAGGTATCGGCATCATGAACATCATGTATGTGAGCGTCACCGAGCGCACCAAGGAGATAGGCCTACGCATGAGTGTCGGCGCACGTGGAGTCGATATCCTCAGTCAGTTCCTCATCGAGGCCATCCTCATCAGCGTTACAGGCGGCATCATCGGGGTGCTGTTCGGCGTGGGGGCGTCTTTTGCCATGAAGCTGCTCTTGAAGTGGCCCATCAGCATCCAGGCATGGTCGGTGCTCTTGTCTTTCCTGGTATGTACCGTCACGGGCATCTTTTTCGGCTGGTACCCTGCCAAGAAAGCCGCTAACCTCGACCCCATCGAGGCCATCCGCTATGAGTGAGACAGTATTCAGAATGCGGATGCCGCTGAAGACGGCTCCCCCTCACTGCGCTCTCAGTTGACCTGGCGGCCTTCTTTGTTCGCGACTCGGCTGAGCAGGGGCAAGCCCCTCTCTGTTCTCACTGCTCCCTCAGTTGGATGGGTGTCTTGCCGAAGTGCTGCTTGACGTATTTGCCGAAGAATGATGGGTTGGCGAAGCCCAGGCGGTCGGCCACTTGCTTGATGGACAGGTCGGTGTGCTTGAGGTAGAAGGTGATCTCGTTGAGGATTTTCTCGGTAATCCATTCGTTGGCCGACTTGCCTGATTGCCGCTTGCACACATGGGAGAGATACTTGGACGTGATGTTCAATTGGGCTGCGAAGGAGCTCACCTTGCGGTGTGGCTTGTCGCTTGCACCCAGCAAGTCGAGGAAGGCCCTGAAGATATTGTCGGCCGAGCGAACGGTGGACGCTGGGGCGGCCTGGGGGAACTTCATCTTGAGCGTGCCGCACAACTCCAGGAAGGCGCCGCGCATCACCGAGCGTATCACCTCGCTGTGGTAAGGCTTGCCAGTCGCCTGCGTGTCGATGCACAGGCGCAGCATGTCATAGAAGTGGAAGAAGAACTCGATGTCTCCCGGCTCGAGCGTGATGACGTGGGTGCGGTGGATATACATCACCTCGTTCCATACGTTGATTCTCTCGCGCAGGAAACTCTGCAGCAGCCGTGTCGTGAAAAACACCGCCTTGAACTCAAAATCAGGACTGATAAGGAAATCGCTCATCATCGCGCCCGGCGGGGCCAGCAGTATCTGATTCTTTACCAACTCGACGGGTGTCTCGTTTAACTGAGCATGGACTCTGCCCGCCGTGCATGCTACGACAAAGTTCATGGGCACGCGGGTGGGATTAGGCTCGACGAGGTCCTTCACATTATCAATGATGGCAAAGTCATCGTCGATGTAATTGACCACGATGTTCTTGTCATCAGCAAGCGATTGTATGGTAATGATGTCCTGATTCATGCTGCAAAAATGAACATATTTTTCCACAAAACGATGTTTGAAAAGTCCAAATGTATGTTCAATCATTCGCATGATTGAAAAAATGATGGTTTTCGGGGAAAAATCGAACATTCCAAGTCGCTTTTTTGTTGCCAATTTTGCACCCAAAAATGTTTTACTGATGAAAAAAGAGATGTACTTGATGCTGCTGATTGCCACATTGGTTATCAGTAGCTGCAGTGAGAAGAAACAGCAGGCACAGCAGTCGCAGCCCGTGAAAGTGAAAACGATGCCGGTGGGTGTTTCGGCTGCCGGTGGCGGGCAGGCCTATTCGGGTGTAATCGAGGAGATGAGCGGCACGTCGCTGAGTTTTGCGGGAGCAGGCACGGTCAAGACGCTCAACGTGAGCGAGGGCCAGTTTGTGGCCAAGGGGCAGGTCCTGGGCGCTATCGACCCACAGACGATGCAGAACACCGTCAACATGGCACGGGCCACCACCGCCCAGGCCGAGGACGCGCTCAAGCAGGCCGAGGATGCCTACGGGCGCATGAAACTGCTGCACGACAACGGCTCCCTGCCCGAAATCCAGTGGATCGACGTGCAGACCAAACTGAGCCAGGCCCAGCAGATGGTGCGCCAGGCCCGGGCCTCGGAGCAGATCGCCAGGAAGGGGCTGACCGACACGCGGCTGCTGGCCCCGTTCAGCGGCTATGTCGCCCAGAAACTCGTCGATATAGGCTCCAACGTGGTGCCGGGAATGCCCGTTATCAAACTGGTCAAAATCGACCAGGTGAAAGTCAACATATCAGTACCCGAGGAGGAGATTTCGGCCATCAGCAAGGGGCAGACCATCCACGTGACGGTGGCGGCGCTGGGCGGCAAACGGTTCACCGCGCGGGTCATTGAGCGGGGCGTCAGTGCCGACCCTCTGTCGCGATCCTATGAGGTTAAGGCCGTCATCGCCAATCCCAGCCATGAACTGCTGCCAGGCATGATTGCGGGTGTCGAGGGCATGGCCTCGGTAGCGCACAAGACGAGAACCTGTGTGTCGCTGCCTGCCACCATCGTGCAGATAGATGCAGACAACAAGCCGTTTGTGTGGATCGTGCAGGACGGCAAGGCCGAGAAGAGAATGATTACCGTGGGTGAGAACTCGGGCGACAACGTGATGGTCACGGCGGGCCTGAGCACAGGCGACAAGGTGATAGTGGAAGGACAGCAGAAGGTATCCACCGGAATGCAGGTAACAGAGTAAGGCCATGGCAAACAAGAGCAAACTCAGCGCCGTGGCCTGGGCCATGCGCTACAGCAGGATCGTCATCATGGTGACGTGCGTCCTCATCGCGGTGGGCATCTACGGGCTGTATGACATCAACAAGAACGAGTTCCCGACCATCACCATCCGCCAGGGCGTCGTCGTGGCGGTCTATCCCGGCGCTTCGGCCCAGGAGATCGAGCAACAGGTGACCAAACCGCTCGAGGACTACATCTTCACCTATAAAGATGTGAAAAAGGAGAAGACCAAGTCCTACAGCCGCAACAGTGTTGCCATCATCCAGGTGGAACTGAACGATGACGTGCAGGACAAGGACGCTTTCTGGTCCAAGTTCAAGCACGGCATCGAGGTGTTCAAGTCCAGTCTGCCGCAGGGCGTGCTCGCCGTGCAGGTCAACGACGACTTCGGCGACTCGTCGGCGATGCTGATCACCATGGAATCCAACGACAAGACCTACCGTGAACTGGGCGAATACATGGATGACCTGAAGGACCGCCTGCGCACCGTCCCCAGCGTGGGGCGCATGACCGTGGTGGGCCAGCAGCAGGAACAGATCTCGGTCTATCTCGACTATGACCGCCTGGCCCACTACGGCATCAGCGACAAGGTGATTGCCATGGCATTGAAGACAAGGGATTTCACCACCACCGCCGGCACGCTCAAGAGCGGCCAGTATGACTCGCCCATCTACGTGAGCCGCTCGATGAACCTGGTGAGCGACGTGGAGCAGATGGTGGTTTATACCGACCCGCGCGGCACGATGGTCAGACTCAAGGATATCGCCACCGTCAAGCGGGAATACCCCGCCATGTCATCCTATATCACCAACAATGGCGTGAAGTGCCTGGTTCTCAGCATTGAGATGAAGCCGGGGCAGAGCATCACTGACATGGGCAGCGAGGTTTATAAGGTTTTGGACGAGTTTGAGCCGACACTGCCTCAGGACGTGAAACTGTACCGCGTGACCGACCAGGCGCTGGTCGTCGGCAACTCGATCGTCAACTTCCTGAAGGAGCTGCTCATCGCCATCGTGGCGGTCATCATCGTGGTGCTGCTGCTCATGCCGCTGCGCGTGGCCCTTGTCGCAGCATCGACGATCCCCATTTCCATTTTCATCTCGCTGGGCCTGTTCTATGCGGCCGACATCGAGTTGAACACGGTGACCCTGGCAGCGCTCATCGTCTCGCTGGGCATGATTGTGGACAACTCCATCGTCATCATCGACTCCTACATGGAGAAACTGGGCGAAGGCATGTCGCGGTGGCACGCGTCGGTGCTGTCGGCAACGCACTTCTTCAAGAGCATCCTGACGGCTACACTGGCCATCTCCATCACGTTCTTCCCGTTCCTGATCACAACCACGGGTTCGTTCTACGACACGCTGCGGCTCTTCCCGTGGTCGATCACCATCATCCTGCTGGTGTCGCTGGCCGTGGCCGAACTGGTGGTGCCGTTCCTGCAGTACTGGTTCATCCGCAAGCCTATGAAGCCCGTTCAGCCGCAGGAAGGCCAGAAGGAAAAGTTCAATTTCCTGAACCTGATCCAGCGTCACTATGAGCGGCTCATCGACTGGTGCTTCGGGCATCGGAGCATCGTCATGGGCATGGCCGTCCTCTCGGTGGTGCTCGCGGTCATTCTGCTGACGAACCGCCCCATGCGGCTGATGCCGCTGGCCGAGCGTGACCAGTTTGCCGTCGAGATCTACCTGCCCACGGGCACAGCCATCGGCAAGACTGCCGCCCTGGCCGATTCCATCGAAGGCATCCTGCACCAGGACGAGCGCGTGGTGTCGATCGCCTCGTTCAAGGGTACGGCCTCGCCGCGCTTCCACACGGTCTATGCCCCGCAATTCGGAGGCAGCAATTATGCCCAGTTCATCGTCAACACGGTCTCGGAAAAAGCGACTGACGACATGCTGAACGAGTACCGCCCGCGGTTGTCCGAGGCCTTCCCCGAGGCTTATGTGCGGCTCAAGCAGTTGAGTTTCGGGGCCGAGGCCAATCCCATTGAAATCAGATTGACCTGTGAGGACTGGAAAACCTTGCGAGCCGTGACCGACTCGCTGACAGGCGTGCTGCGCTCGATGCCCGACCTGCGCCTCGTGCGCAACGACATGAACGAGCCCTTGCTCACGACCCGCGTCAATCTTGACCCCGAGAAAGCTTCACGCTTGGGCATCACCAACCTGGACACGGAACTGTCGCTGATGATGCGTTACAACAGCGACGGCATGCCGTTGGGAACGATCTGGCAAGGGGATTATCCGGTCAATGTCTGCCTCAAGAGCGACCATGCCGACCAGAGCGACCGGCAGAGCCTGGGCAATGAGATGGTCGCTGCCTATGGCGGGGCAACGACGGTGCCTCTACGCCAAGTGGCCACCATCATGCCCGACTGGCAGGACGGACAGATCGCCCACCGCAACGGCCTGCGCACCACCACCATCATGGCCGAGGTAGCCGATGGGCTGAATGTGACCAGCACGACCGTCAAATTGCAGAAGCGCCTCAAGGACTATACGTTGCCCGAGGGGGTGACCATGACATGGGGCGGCGAATATGAGGAGAACATCGCCAACCTGCCCACCATGTTCAGCGCGCTGGCCATTGCCGTGATGATCATCTTCTTCCTGCTGGTCTATCACTTCAAGCGCATCTCCACGGCCACGCTGCTGCTGTTCAGCCTGACGCTGTGCTTCTTCGGCACGGCAGTGGGTATCTTTGCTCATGGTGAGTTGACGATGACCTGCTTCCTGGGCTTCATCTCGCTGATGGGCATCCTGGTGAGGAACGCCATCATCATGTATGACTATGCCGAGGAACTGCAGACCGAGGAGCACCTGCCCGTGCGGGAGGCCATCATCCTGAGTGCCAAGCGGCGCATGAGGCCCATCTTCCTCACGTCGGCAGCGGCATCGATGGGCGTGATTCCGATGATCCTGAGCGGGTCCAAACTGTGGGCCCCGATGGCCAACGTCATCTTCTACGGTACGCTCATCACCATGCTCTTTATCCTCACGGTGCTGCCCGTTGCCTACTGGCTGACGATGACACGCCGTGACCGCAAGCGCACGGGCGCTACATCCATTTCACAATAATCATCACCACTCATGGAAAAGAAAATCCTTACAATACTCACATTTCTTGCGTGCTGCCTTACCGCAGCGTCACAACCGCGATACACCCTCAATCAGGTGCTGGACTCGGCACTGCACAACAATGTCGCCATCAGCAATGCTCATCACGGCATTGAGGCGGCAAGACTGACCCGCGAGGAGGTTCATAGCAAGTATTTCCCCAACATCAGCGCGACGGGGGCCGCATTTGCCGCCAACAAGGGCATGGCACGCATGGAGGTCAATCCTGGCGACTATATCCCTGCCGAACTGGCTGCCACGCTGGCCCAGTCGTTGCCCGCCGAGGCTCTGTCGGCACTGTCCAGCCCGCTGGGCTTTTCGATGATGAAAAACGGCGTGCTGGCTGGCGTGACGGCCCTGCAACCCATCTATATGGGCGGACAGATTGTCAATGCCAACAAACTGGCCCGTGTGGGCGAGGACGTGAGCCGGCTGCAACTGGAGATGACCGAGAACGAGGTGGAGCAGACGGCCGAACGCTACTTCTGGCAGCTGGTCACGCTGGAGGAGAAGATGAAGACCATCGGCACAGTCGAGGCATTGCTGGCAGGGCTGAACAAGGACGCCACCGTGGCTGTCGAGGCGGGAGTGGCCCTGCGCAACGACCTGCTGCAGGTGCAACTGAGGCAGAATGAGATCGAGAGCCAGCGCATCAAGTTGAGGAACGGCATCTCGGTAGTCAAACTGCTGCTGACGCAATACTGCGGGTTGAGTGACACGACGTTCACGCTTGCCTATGATATCGAGGCGGTTCAGCCGCCCTATGCCTACAAGCAGGACCATGCATCGGCCATTGCCGCGACTCCTGAATACAGGCTGCTGGGCAAGCAGGTCGAGGCCACCGGGCTCCAAGTGAAGATGGCCCGAGGGCAGAATCTGCCCTCGGTGGCCGTGGGCGCCGGGCTGAACTATCACAACCTGCTGGACAATAACAGGACATTCGGCATGGTGTTTGCTACGGTGAGCGTGCCCATCAGCAACTGGTGGTGGGGCGGCTCGCAGGCTGTGCGCCGCAAGAAGGTGGAGCACCAGCAGGCCGTCGAGCAGATGACCGACAATGCCGAATTGCTGCAGATCAGGATGCAGAACGCCTGGAACGGCGTCGAGGAAGCATACCAGCAACTCCAGATTGCCCAGCGGAGCATCGAGCAAGCCGACGAGAACCTGCGCCTGCACCGCGACTTTTATCATGCGGGAACGACGACGATGTCCAACCTGCTTGAGGCCCAGATGCTCTACCAGCAGTCGATGGACAGGAGAATCGACGCCCTCGCCGACTATCAGAACAAAATCCTGGAATACAAGCACTCCACAGGCCAGAAATCTAAATGACATCACGCCGCCACTTGACTGTGTGCGCAAGAAATGTCCACAAAACTATAATAATTAATAAAGATGAAACCCAATAGCAAGATGTTGTTCAATGATTTCAAGGGAATGCGAAATCATTGTGTATGCAAAGGATTGAGACTGCTGATGCTGCCTGTTTTGTTGCTGGTTTTCATGTCATGTGACGGGGTGTTTGACATCCACCCCTATGATGTGAACTTCAAGGGTGACATCGCCATCAACGCCAAACAGGTCGGTGTGATCGAGAACCGCTTTGCCAGTCAGGACACCTTGCGTGTCGCCTTCATCAGCGACACCCACGGCTGGTACAGCGACACCCGAGATGAGATTGCCCACTTGAACAACCGCCACGACATTGACTTTGTGATTCACTGCGGCGACCTGACTGATGCTGGGACAGCATCGGAGTATGAGCGTGCTCGCGACTTGCTGCAGCGGCTGCAGGTGCCCTATGTCGCACTGGTGGGTAACCACGATTTCCTGGGCACTGGCGACCAGGCCTATCGGGTGATGTTCGGCGACATGGATTTCTCGTTCATCGCCGGCCGCATCAAGTTTGTGTGCCTCAACACCAACGCCACCGAGTATGACTACATGGCCGCGGTGCCCAACTTTGACTACATGGAAACCGAGTTCACCCGTGACTCGGCAAGGTTCGACCGCACGGTCGTGGTCATGCATGCTCCGCCATATAGCGACCAGTTCAACAACAACGTGTGTAAGGCCTTCCGCCGCTATCTGGATTTCTTCCCTAAGCTGATGTGTTGCGTGTATGGCCACAACCATCATGCCGAGCAAGGTGACATATATGGCGACGGCTTGATATTCTACGGGGTGGATTGCGCCAAGAACCGCAGTTACCGTTTGTTCACCTTTACCCCTAACGGCTATGAAGAGGAACTTGTTGTTTTTTAGCCTGTGCCTCGCCATGGGCACGATGGCAGTTCATGCAGACGACTCCATCGGTGTGCAGCAGGATACCGCCCATGCGCCCAGCCGATATGATCTCAAGGTCGAGCAGCGGCGCCAGCATTGGGCCTCGCTCATACCCACCCAGTTTGTCATCCAGAATGCGGGTAACATGGGACTGCTGTCGGCTGGCATCGGATGGGATTATGCCCGGCACCACTTGGAGACCCACCTGATGTTCGGCTTCATCCCCAAGCATCAATCCACGCGCGCCAAGGTCACGATGACCCTCAAGGAAAACTATATTCCATGGAGCATCGCGATGACGGGACCGCAGATATCCTCTGGGAACCTCTTGAAGCATGGATGGAGTTTCAACCCATTGACCGCAAGCCTCTATGTAAACACGGTATTCGGCCACGAGTTCTGGTCGAAGCAGCCTCAGCGATACCCCAACCGATACTATGAGTTCATGTCCACCGAGTTTCGCATGAACTTGGCACTGGGGCAACGCCTCACATGGCAGATTCCCGATCAACGACGCCGCCACTCCAAGAGTGTGAGCCTTTTCTATGAGGTGAGCACCTGTGACATTTACATCCGTTCCAAAATCATTGACCACGGCATCCCGTTAAAGGACCTGTTCGGCTTGTCATTGGGCGTGAAAATACAGACGATGTGAGAGTTGTTTTTGGGTGTTCCCAGGATTTTTAGTAACTTGCGGCATGAAAAGGACATTGATACTACTGGTTTTGGCAGCAATGATTGCCACATCGTCTTTTGTCGCTTGGGGACAAAGCAAGGGCAAAGGCGGCAACCTGTTTTATGTTTTCGCCGAGAAAACTGTAAAGGTTGACAAGAAGAAAGTACGCTACCGAGAGGTGATGACCGCCCCGACCGACACCACCCGCCCTGCCATCGTCATCTACCTGCATGGTGGCAGTGGGGCCGGCAGTGACAACGAGCAGCAGCTGAGGTCGCCCGGCATCGGTCAAATCTACAACTACCTCACCGAGCATGCCATCAAGGCCTACTTCCTGGTGCCTCAATGCGAGGACGAGTCCTCTTGGTCAGGCTACAATCCGCCGCCCAAGCGACCAGGGCGACGCGGCCCAGGTAGTGGACAACGCCCGCAAGGGGTAGTGAAATGCCCGTCCTACAACCCCTGTGTCAAGGCGCTGGCCGACCTGTATGTGAAAGAACATCATGCCGACTCCACGAGAATCTACATCTTTGGCGCCTCGATGAGTGGTGACGGAGTGTGGCACATCGTGAAAGATTACCCCAACTACTTCGCCGCCACCATGGCGGCATCGGGTGCCTACCGCGGAATGGGTGTGCCCCACTTGGGCGGTACACCGTTGCTGTGCACCAAGGGAACCCGCGAGCCTAACTATAGCAAGTATGTGCAACTGATTGACGACATCAGACTCATGGGCGGCGAGGTCAATTTCCAGCCCATGGGCGGCTGTGACCACCGCTCTGCGATAGAAAATGCATTTACCAGCGAACGCATCGCCTGGGTTCTGTCTCACCAACGCTGAGCGATAATCGATGATTTGGGCAAGAGGTTTTCAACAATTCTCATGAACTCCTTCAAACCTTGCCATGACTGTCCAACAGTTTGCTTCAATCTGATGAATTACCCGTGTGCAGCACGGTCAATAAACCGAGACATCATTTTTTACCCGATGGTCAGTCGTCGGTGCCGAAGAGAGGAGCCTCAGGCATGACCATCACAGGCCTGGTCTCGGCAGCCTTGAGGATGTGTTGCGGCACATATTTCTTGTCAACGACCAGGCGGAACGAGTACTCGTTGAACCACTCGTTGGTCATGATGATGTATCCCTTGTGACCGCTGTCGCCTCCCCAGGAGTTCTCCACTTTCCACTTGACGGGATTACCGCTGGCGTCAAGATCGACGGCGCAGAGCGTCATCGCATGCGTTGAACCGCTGTCAAAGGTGGCAATGCGCTGGGCCTTGTCCATGGGGAATGTGGTACCAAACAGGGTGGCATAGTCAAAGTTGTCGAGTGCAAGGTACCCGTTGTCGCGGTTGAGCTGCCTGCCCACGTCAAAGCTGGCATAGAGCTTGGTGGAATCCTTCAACGATGCGATGGCCATGGCTGCGATATCCTCCATGGGCAGGTTGACATAGCGCCAGTTGTGTCCGTCATAGGTGTGGCGGTCTAGTTCCACTTCATAGGTCTTGTAGTATTCCCTGCGAGGGTCGTTCATCGCCATGATGAACGTGCCGTTGATGGGGCCGCCCACCGTCTCACGGTAGAATTCCAGCGGAGTGTAGGTGCGAGCCGGGCCCACGGCCTTGCCATCCTTGTCACGGAAGGCATAGGTGAACGACTTGATGGGCTCGCCCAGGGTGAGCGAAAGCATGGAATAAATGGTGCCCAGCATCTCGGTCTTGCGCTGGTTGACAGCCTTTTTGCTCTTTTTGTCGGCAACCATCTGCCGCAGTTCCATGCCATATTCACGCAACTTGGATGCGATGAGCTGGCTCATGCGTGAGGTGCGCTCGGCCGAGTAGGTCTCGGGCTGTGCCTCAACCGGCACGAGGCCATATTTCTCGGCCAGGTCGGCCGCTCCACAGAAGGTGCCCCCGTCATTGATGGGATGGTGGAAGAAGAACTGCACGCGGGTGTCGTCGATGGGCTTGTCGGCACAATCAATCACGCCTTGCAGCATGAGGTTGGCCTTCTCGAGCTGGTCGTAGAAGAAAAGGTAGTCGTGAGAGAACTCCACCGTCATCGAGTCACCGTGTTGACGCGCAAAGTTGGCATGCAGCACATTGAAACTTCCAAGTCAACCCAAAGTAGTTTTAACGTTTAACCGAGTCAACTTATTCTAGGGTTTAGGACTAACAACAGTCAACCTAAATCAGGAAACTACAGAATTAAGGGTTGCCATCATAGTTTAATCTGTTAATATATAAAAATTTCGGTTGTCAAATGGTTGTCAATTTTCAACCACCCAGCAACCGAATTAGTTGTTTTTCAGACGCTTACGTCTTAAAAGTTGTGATCCCTACAGGATTCAAAATATAGAATTCTATGAAATTTAGAAATACTCAAAACACAATGATTATCAACGCATTATGAAAGTTAATAATTCTAAATAGTATTATAAAATTCCATTCAAATGCATTTTGGTGGGGCAATTTTTAGTAATTTTGCCCCACGCATTTAACAAGATGATGGCATGGAAAGAATAACGATTTTGCTCAAATCGAAAAAAAAGAGCGGGAACATAAAGATACGTTTCAGGTTACGTGATGGGCGTGATGTAGACATCACCCATCGCACCAGTATTGTAGCCGACATAGCATTACTCCGCAAACAATTTACCGAGGATGGAACGTTGAAACCTCGTGTCTCAGTGTATGACCAGGAACTGTTGACTGCGATAACGGAACGGAAAGATGCGATGCGCGAGGCTTACCATAGTATGAGGGAGAATGGCCTTATGCTCACATCGGAGGTGTTGACGAGGGAGGTAGAGCGTATTTTGATCGCAAAAGGCAATTCTACCAAGAAATCTCAACCAATTCTGGCAAGAAGGATGTCAGACGTTTTCTCAGAATGGATTAACGGACAATATGAGAGCGGAGTCTTTGGAATGGGGAGGAAAAAACATTATGAAGTTTTGCAGAGGGAACTTTGCCGCTTCCTCAAGATGAGACGAATGAATGACATCACTGTCAAGGAATTCGACGCCTCGATATTGCAAAAATTCTCCACATGGCTCCGAGATGAATGGCTATTTGTCGAAAAATATCCAAAACTCTATAAGAGTTTGGATGATAGACGCATACCCAGTGAGCCCAGAAGCGGCAACACCATTGCAGCCAAAATGAAGCTATTGAGGAGCTTCTTCAGGGCTCAGGAGTTTATTGGCGAAGTGGCGAAAACGCCCTTCAATATGATGGATGGTAGCCGTCGTAAGGCAATGATGCGTGAAAAGTATGATACACCAGTGTCACTTACCAAAGAGGAGCTGAAGAAGATCATCGGGGCGGATGTTCCTCAGTTGATGTCAGAGGTACGCGACATCTTCGTCCTGCATTGTTACATTGGTTGCAGGGTGAATGACCTGAAGATGATGACGTGGGATAACGTGGCCGTGGCAGATGGTGTGCCTTACATCCATTATATGCCACAAAAGACAGCACTCCAGCAGGAAGATGAATTGGCTACGCCATTGATGCAGACTGCCTTGGAGATTCTGAAAAAATATGATTTCAAGTTCCCCCTCTTGAGAAACCTCTGGGGTAAAGACGGCTACAACCATAAAATTAAGAAGTTGCTAGAACATTGCGATGTCAATCGAAAAAGTCCTGTTCGAGACATTGAGACTGGGATGACCAAATATGTGCACATCTATGAACTGGCATCCACCAAACTGGCAAGAAAGACTTTTGTCAACCTGATGGCCTCATGCCAGGTGGATTTGTATGCTGCTGGACTTCACAAGCGCGGCAGCGATGCAGTGGAGAGGTATGCGCATATAGACTTAAAAGAGCGTTTTCGGCTTATGTGTTTCGCCTTTGGCGAACCCGTGTATGAGGTGGATGACAATTTGGCCATTATCGAGCGAGAAACAGTCGACAAAGTGCAATCGTTCCTTGACGGGCTGAATGGTGACGAGATGGAAAGGCTTTTGCAAATGCTTAAGAAAAAGAAGCCAGACTAAAATCTTCATCGTCTATCACTTTTAAACTATATAAATTTACTCGTCATCATCTACCTCTATATTCAAGGTCCTTGCCGACACTCCTTCATCAAACAAATAGTTTTTAATATTCTCTTGTGCCTTGGTAAAGGCCTCATTGTCAGTACCAGGGTATTTTTTGTTTATTTGACTCACCTTTTGGGTTATCTGGTCTCGCTTGGTTCGAATCTCCTCATTAGAGAGTTCTTCAAAATCACAAAGCAGTGACTGATAGGCTTCCCTGACGTCCCATAAATCATTAGCCGCATTGGCATGGCTTTTAATATCTGTCGGAAGATTGAAATTAAGCGAATACAGATTTAGACCTAATGCAATTGCCGAGGTAAAACCACCCACCCTACTTAGTTCTGGAACACCCGCAATTACCGATGCTAAAAATCCTCCTGTTGATAACGCAGTCAAGCAAATCCGTGTAATTTTAATGACAGTCTGCCTGGTTCATAATCTGTTCACAATGACCCAATGTGCATCATATGTATATAATACATTCCCGGCTGCGTCTGATATTTGACGCATGAGTTTCTTCTTCGCATTCTCCATGTTTATACCATTTCCTTAAGGACCTTACCAAGAACATCCCAATCATCACCATCCACCTTCATACCACTACCTGGAGCAAATACCAACCAGCTACAATGACTATTATAGTAGTCCAAAAGCGATTGCTCATACGTCACGCCATTGCCGTTGCTACGCTCCTCACCACTTCTTAACCAATGCCAGCCCCCTATTGCGGAATATACAAACGAATCTATGAGGATTCCCGACAAATGGTAGCTAGAAAAATGCTCAGAACGCAAATATCTGATATGCTTGCATGTATCCATCAACAATCCATTACTCTCCCAATATCCATTTCTGTAAGCCATCGCATTCTGCTCCGCTTTGGGCTCTGTTGTCAGCCAGTTTCCGCCCATATTGGAATCAGGATATATGTAGGTCCCGTCCCAGTTTCCCCAGTAATCAATCTTTTGGAATGCAGGCAGAATCTCAAACTTCATTCCGTCTGAGAATCTCACAACTACCACCTGACCATCTCCATGTATATCCGTTCGAGGATACGTGTCCCGAATGGCCTTCTTCACTGCTTGTAATAGTCTGGAGGGGCCATTTCCCGATAGCGACGTAAAATGACTATACTCACTGTTAGGCAACTCAACTAAAACATCAAGGTCGCTGACATTGATGGCCGTGCCTCGTCCATACGACCCAACGTATCGGCTATGGGCGGTTTCTGAATTCGAATTCCAAAAATCACCGTTCACAGCCTTTGTAATAGTCTTGTATCTTTTCGATATCAATGACCTTGTATCCGAATCAATCGGATGATTATCTCTTAACACTCCCATAATCTTCCTATTTTTCAACAAACAACAATTTACTAAAGAACGCATTCAACTGCGGAACAGCTATGCAATAGTATACGATGATAACAATAATAGCCACTTTAAGAATCGCCTTGGCTGTCTCTGGCATCTTATTCTTCCACCATTTAAAATGAAGCTGTTCATCCATCCATCTGGTATCCTTTTGGCAAAATAGCTTAAAATGCGCAAACCAATCAGATAACAATACTATCTGTTTAGGCTGCGAGGATTCATTAAATTCTTTCTCTATTGCTTGGTATTCATTCATATACTCCTCCATTCTGCCATTCTCTGGGGCATGCTTGACTTTCACGTACAAGTTTTTCAGTCTGTTGTGCTGGTCTGTGTGGATTTTGCCACGCTCGCCATATCCTTCAATGTTATCTGTAAATTTCTCTGCATATAAACTTAATATACCCAGCAAGAGAACACAAACGGATATCCATTTGGCAGTGAAAGCATTCCATACAAGTCCTAGGATACCAACAAAGAGCGACAGGCATGTCACTATTGCAGGTACAGACCTGATTATGTCATAAGTAGAATAGTTCAGGCATGCAGCATAACTCACTGCAAAGCCCTTCTCTGCAATTTGTTTCAATAAATCTTCCTTCATATGGTTATTTTTTATTCAATTGGTACATTAATTTTGTCACGTGCAACGACAATGCCGTCTTTCATGATGTAACACTCCACATAGTGTGGTCCACGGAAATCGGCGCTTTCATGTCTGACAAGCCCCCCCCTTCGGTTCGAGTCTATTATTTCGCCACGCAGACAATTACGCCTCTTAGCTTCGTCGCCAACATTCCTTACCTTCCATTTTACGTCATATGGCCAGGGCACATCTGTGTTCAGTATAAAGTCAAGACTACGCACTCTTGACACTCTCTGTCCAGAAGATAGAATATGGCTCAACATGGCCTCCCTAAAACCATTTCGCTTCACTTCGCAATCCAGTTTTACATTATATCTGATGTCTACAGGATACAAGTCCTCAATAAATTGCTCTGGATCAGTGTAGCTAGCTGTAGAAGAGAACTCTCTGCTTTCAGCCACTGCTGTTGTCGCTTTCGGAAACTGGTGGCCGAAAATCTCGCGCCACAAATCATTGCGTTTAACCTCATCTGATTCACCAATGGCCTCTACCGATTTATTATAAGCCTTCTTGGCTTTTACTTGGAACGGCTTTTTCACTTTCACATCCTGTCCGCTACCTAGTGCCTGGTAGTGGTCCTGCTTCGGCTCATTCTTTAGGTACTTAAAGAAATCACGGCAGAGTTCATCAAAAACCGAAGTCCCTGCATGGTCATACTCCGAATGATCCGAAAGGAATCTGTGGGCAAGTGTATCTATCAAGAGTCCACCAATTGCCTGTCCAACGTTGTTTTTCCAAGATCTCATCATCTTGCACAATAGCCTGTGTGTATCTCCATGCTCCTGCCTGAAAGTGGTCATCTCTGCCTGTTCCTGTCGAGGTTTTGTTATTCTATACGAATCGTACTTAGTATCAGGGAACTTATAGTTCGTCTCATCACCATCTTGTTCCTCGAAAACGGGTTGCACCTCAAATTTAAAGTCTTTAAAGAACACGTCCACCACTAACCGGTCATCTTTGATTTTGGTATTTGGATATCGTTCCTTCAGTGCAGTCTTAACATCTTTCAGTAACTTGTCTGGATCGTTCTTGTATTCGTCCCACTTGCTGCTGGGCATGATATATAGCATGTCCAAATCGGATATACCCTTAATACCTGTGTATCTTCCATACGATCCAACCCTAAGGCAATTGTCTGTCTCAGAATCTGTATCTCTGAACGTCTTGTTCAGTTTCTTTGTAATCTCATGGTAACGATTACTAATCGTTTCCGAGTTATCAACCTTGATATTTTCAAGAAATTCGCTAAAAGCTTGGCTTGTTGTCATGGTCTGCAATCTTTTTTACCTTTGTTAAAATATTATCGGCTGCAAAGGTAATGGTGTTTTTCGAAACAGCCAAATATTTTATCATCAAAATGTGAAAAAATCACATTATAAGCACCCTTTACATATATTTTATCTTGATTTTCTTGTTTGAATGAGAAAAGAACGTTAACTTTGCACCCGAAAATCAAAACAAAGGTGGCGGCAACACCTTATTAAATATACGGCAAATATGTTACAACAATTTACAGTAGAGAATTTCCTCTCTTTCAAAGAAAGAGAAGTTTTCAAACTTCAACCTGGCAAAGGATCAAGGAATAAAGAACATAAAGTTGAGCCAGTAAAAGGACATTGGATTTTAAAATCCGCGGCATTGTTTGGTCCTAATGCGGGAGGTAAAAGTAATTTCGTAGAAGCACTTGAGTTTGGAAAGCGACTCGTGCTTCTTGGTACTCGTGCAGAAACTTTGATAGAGTATCATCCTTTTCGTTTAAGTTCTGAAAGCAAAAAGAAAGATACGACCTTTATCTACCAGATATTATGTAATAATAAAAAGTATGAGTATGGCTTTAGTTATAATGCAGAAAGAATTTCAAGAGAGTGGCTGAAGCAAATTACTCGAAAAACGGAATACATAATTTTTGAAAGGGATATTACGTCAAAAGAACCTTTCAATATATCATATCTAATAAAACTAAATCCAAAAGAGGAAGAAAGACAATTTCTATACTTTTTTGCTAAGGCGACTCCTCAGCGCCAACTGTTTCTTCATGAAGTTATTAGTCGCAATCTCCGGGATAATGTCTCAAATATTGCAGATTTATGGGTAGTTATAAAATGGTTTGTAGATACTTTAAAAGTCCTTTTCCCCGATACTGCATATAAACAAGGAGGAATGTTGAAAGCCGTTAATGACGAACAGCTTAAAGAAAGTTTTGGTGAACTATTACGGTATTTCGACACAGGTATTCAAGCCATTGATCTCATTGATGTCGATTTTGAGAAGCTCGGCATAACACAAGATATGAGGCAGTTCATCAAAACTGATTTGTCAAAATCGAGTAATGCAGAAGCATTTGGATCACTTAGATTCGAAAACAATCTATACCTTATAACTTATGTAGACGGCACAATCAAAGCGAAAAAGCTTCAGACCCTTCATAACATCATTGATAATGATGAAAAAGAGTATTTTTCATTAGGAGATGAGAGTGATGGTACGCAGCGTATATTTGATTATATACCTCTAATCTTAGATTTGATTCAAGGAGAAAAAGTTTTTGTGATTGATGAAATGGAACGCAGTCTTCATCCTGCATTGATGAGGAAACTGATAGAACTATTCTTCAAATATTCCAATAACATTTCGACACAACTTATTTTTACGACCCATGAAAGTACTTTAATGGACCAAGACCTGCTTCGAAGGGACGAAATATGGTTGATTGAAAAGAATAAAGGCGGTGTGAGCTCGCTAAATCGCTTAGACGAGAAATTTAACTTACGTTTCGATAAAGAACTTGAAAAAAGTTATCTAAAAGGACTTTTTGGGGCTTCTCCAGACTTTGGGGCAGAGGGTACAATATTAAAATTAAAAGCACTTTTAGACACATAATAGCACGGGGAATTATCCATTAAACTCAAAATAAAAATGATTTGAGAAATGTTTTTTTTGGTATGTCTGTGCCTCCAAATGGTTGATCTGATATAAGCCTGCACGAGGACGAGTGATGAAGCCTGCTTCAATGAGCATATGCATGATGCAATATCGACCATTCCATGAGTACAGGAAAATCATGCGAACACGCTTTTGGTGTTCGCAGTCACATTACAGTTAAGCCTAAGTTGGTGAAATTTATCTTGTCTTTTTATGTTTGCCTGTAACATATCTGAAATTACTTCAATTTGCGATGGGCCACTTAAGGGGCATCAATCTCCCAATGGCCAATATAGCCACTACCCACATAACGAATGTGAGGCATTTTAGCAATATGACGCTTGATGGTTATTGCAGTAACTCCAAATTGGCGCGCTAAGTCTTCTGTTGTAACATTAGGATTATCTTTGATTACTTTCTCAATTTTCCCATCTAGATTAGCACCTTGAGTATCATCCTGAGTATCACCTTGAGTATCACCTTGAGTAACACCCTTTGTAGGTCTTATAAGGTAACCATTACAGCAGAATCCGATAAATCACGAGCTTTCTGAATTAATTTCCATATTGCACGTTCGCCGCTCGTAGTGCCATTATCACGTATACCATCACGAATTTTGGTACAATGGCTTTTCACGTTCTGGCGAATTTCCTCTTTTCGAGCTTCCGCCTTTCTTATTACTAATTGTTCCTGGGTAAGTATTGCCATTAATGCTAATCTCGTATTTATAATATTGGACACTTAACGATACGTCCTTTTATGCCTGAAAAAGGTCATCGATATCTACCTCATTATTGATATTTTGCCATCCGGCATTATGCACTAAGCCTGCAGAAGTTACCATTGTCAGTTGAAGAGACTTGTTCGTACCAGTAACCTCACGGAATGTATCACGCCGTTCCAACATTCGTTGTGCATATTCTGTAGAAATTGCAAAGGGCTTGTTAGTGAACTTCATTTCACAGAGGTTGATAGTCTTATCTCCACGGTCAATAATCAGATCTATTTGAGCGCCCTTATGCTCTTCACCATCCTTACCAATATAAGGCTTGCACGACCATGAACAAACATTTGTTAGGATACCGCTAATTCCCAGTTTATGCTTGATTTGAGGAATATGGTGTAGACTCACCTGTTCGAAAGCATAGCCCTCCCAACTGGAAATATCTTGCCCCAAATGGCTCCAATAGTGTTCGTCACCTCCATGATAGTTTTTCACATAACGAAGATAGAACAAAGAATAAAGGTCTGTGAGCTGATACATCACATCACGTTCTGATTTTCCAAATGCATTGTAACTACGGATAAAGTCACAATTACACAAATCATCGAGAACTTCGGAAAAATAGCCGTTATCTTCTGCTCCAATTTCCCTTATTAGATCCTGTCTTGTCATTCCTTTCATCTGCTTTGAGAGGACTTCAACCACTCGTCGATAGAGACGGGACTCTTTAAACAGAGATTTATAGAGGAAATTGTACTCTTTCTGGAGTGGGGCATTCTCAGAGAAGAACAATTTATCAATGTTCTGAGCCACACTCAGACTTCGGCTCATCATATCAAGATAATAAGGTGTCCCACCAAGTACCATATAGGTTTCTATGATATGCTGACGGGATAAGTCAAAACCGCGCAGCTTTAGGAATTCCTCTGTCTCGCTAAGATTGAATGGACGCAAATATATTTGCTTCGTAACTCTATTATGCAACCCACCCTTATCGCCTAACAGCTTATTGGTCATCCATGTGGTTGCCGAGCCGCAGACAATAAGCTTAATATTGTCTTGCTTCGAAGCCCATCCATTCCAAAACAAATCAAAGGCTTTAAGAAAACGTGAACGGGGAGTATCAAGCCAAGGAAGCTCATCAATGAAAATATCTATGCGCTCCTTGTCAAGCAAAGTCTCAAGATATTCACGTAACATAAGGAATGCAGACATCCAATCCTTGGGAATTTTGTATTTCCTTTTTGAATAGACGCTCAGCTGGGTTGCAAAGTTGGTCAATTGTTCCTTGCGAGTTCCTTCATAAATACCTGTTGTATAGAAATCATATTTCGCATTAAACGTCTTATCAATAAGAAATGTCTTACCAATACGTCTACGTCCGTAAACGGCAACCAACTCAGCCTTGGGAGAACTGATAATTTCCTGCAGGAGTGCCATTTCTTGATGCCTGCCCACCATAATGTTTTTATTCTTCATACCTGATATACTTTTATTTTTGTGCGAAGGTAAGACTTTTATTTGAAAACAAAAAGAAAAATGAGATTATTTTACTGCGGTAATCCATTTTATTTTCGAGTTACCGCAGTGTTATACGAGCTATTTTTACAAATGAGCAAATTATTTTAAAGCAAACTATAAATTCGCAATAAAACGCGATTTACAATCTTTGCCCGACAACTCATCTACCCTCTGTTCCCAATACCAGTCAATAAAGTCTTTATAGCTGGTTTTGAAACTATGAGATAAAGCCGCGAAAGCAAAGAAAATATGTCAATAATCTGGCCAGATATCAATTATATATAAGGATTACTGATTGCGCTCATGTCTCTGTTCGATAAATATGAATATACATGTGATGAAAAACCAAAAGCAGACATTTAACTATTCATATGATTACAGGTTGTAGCAAAAAGGCATTGTCATCTACACGCATTTGATAAAGATTAATTTGTGGGTTCAGCTTCTCTCGAGCATATTGGATTATTTCTTCCTTCTCGGTCGGCTCAATATTTACACCAAAGTAGATTGACTCAAAGCATTCGCCTTTCAACGGCAGATAATGGTGTATCTCACGCCAATCCCATTCATCTTTAGGATGGTCGGCTTGTGCTGCCGTAAAAGCAGCATACGCAGGAGAAGGACTTAGCATGACCAATCTGACCTCTTGTTCATACTCCCACACCTTTGCTTTTGTTTTCCATTGATAGCTGAATTTATCTACAGCGCTAAGATATGCGTTTGGACGTTCAATTATATCCTGGTATTGGACATCTAAAATTATTGGCTTGAGATTCTTTGTACCAAACATTGGAGGTACAGATTCCATCACTTTGTCTATGTCAAGTCCGATGCATACACCTTTGTGATTATAGCTGTAATGGCTCCACATAAGTAATGAATCATTGACTTTTGATAAACTACAGAGCCATGTGTCGTTGCGTAGATTGAGCGCATCGGTTTCGTCTTTATCTATCCACCATTTCTCAGGAATCCATCCATGTAACTTAGAGCCAGGCACTTTCGAGTAGTCTATCAATTTAGGATGACAATCGAAAGGGTCATTCAGTTGTGAAGCATTGGTGAATTGGAGATTCTGGTTTCCAATCATGCACTTTGCGCCGACTATGTCTAAATATTTGTAGAGAATGTAAGACATCTTATCCTATTGTTACTTGGAGAGATATTGACAACAATTTAAGTAGCATGAATAAAATTGAGTTGTTGGATCTGTTTGATGCTACGCTGCACACCATACATGCGAAATTAAAACAAGTTTAGTCTGAACTGCGCATATATGGCAAAGCAACAAACTAAACAGCCTGGCGTAACTACATCAATCATCCTAATCTTCATCAAACACACTTGGAATATCCTCTGCAACTCCAGCGGGACAGTTGTAATAATGCTCGTAAAGAGGTACATCTTTATAATGATGTAAGAGATTATACTCCGCAACCTCACGTGATTTGAATGTCGCACAACAGTAGTCGTGACCATCTGCTTCTACGCATCTGATTTCGTATTCCTGATCATTTTTCATATTTCGTACATTTTTTGAAGTTCAGCCAAGCGGTTTTCAAGTTCTTTTTTCTCTTTGTTGGCTTCACACAACAGGCGCTGACATTCATCGTGCTGCTGGATGACATCTTTGAGTCTATTACTGAGGATTTCATGTTTAGCTTCAAGCTCCACTATTTTTTTGTCTCTTGATTCAACGGACAGACGGAGCGTCTCGACTTGCTCTTCAAGTTTTGCTATCTGGGCATCATGCTCTGATTTGTTTGCTTGGTCTTTTAGCTCCTGTTGGAGTTGGTCGATACGCCTTTTGTTATCCTCCAATTCTTCTTTGAGTGCTCTTCTCTCTATCTTGAGACCATCGACTTCTAGCTTGCAGTCCTCAAGCGTTTTCTTAAGGTCTTTTGTAGCCTTGCTCAGACGGCCTGATTTGCCTTCAAGTTTAGCATTTTCTGACGTGAGCTGTTTCTTCAGTATCATGAAACTCTCAATGTCACCTTTGAGTCCTGCTATCTGCTTTTCCTTTTTTGCGGTATCAGCCTGTTGGTTTTCAAGCATGGATTTGACCTCAGCCAATTCGGCTTCTCTCTGCTTGATTGTTTTCTCAAGCTCCTTGATAAGGTCTTCAAGATGGTCCTTTTGGGATTGTAAGTGGGCTTTAACGCTCTCTAAAGAATCAAGGGTATGTTGCTTAACCTCATGGTCTTGCTTCAACTGGTCTATTTCCCTAACAGCAGAAGATAGATCAGCTTTTGATGCTTCAATCTGCTGTAGCAGGTCGGTAATTTGAGCTTCTTTAGCCGCTACCGCGGCATCAAGTTGGGTTTTATGCTTATTGGCAGCATCGAGCAAGGAAAGTGAGGCGCGTTGCTCACTCGCCAAGTCATCGATATCGATTTTGAAGATTTTTCTCAAAATCCATCTGCCTAAAGCACTATGTTCTGAATCTGTTGGCATTTTCTTTATTTCAATTTATCGAAGTTATCGTTGCGGTCAGGATGGAAGTGTCGCATGTATTCATCGATGGTGATGCCCGCTTGGGCGGTGGCTTCCTCGATGGGTTTCTTCTGAATCAGGAAGGCGAATTTGGCTCGCCAATACTTGCCTTCTTTTGGGTCATCCATGAGCAGATCCCAAGCGGCACCCTCGTCGCCGTTGTTGCGGTGAATGATTTCTTTGGCTGCGGTGTGCTTGGCCACTTGCTTCAGGTGGTCACCACGGCGACCACGATCCAGATTATGTTCTAGGTCGTTGCACTTCACATTGATGGCGATTGGATTATGGGAGTCTGCAATGCGCTGTACATAGTCAAAGTACGGTACATCCTTGCTATGTGTGAGCAAGCGCAGCGCATCAACCACCTCGGGTTCAATGCCCGCTTCAAGCAGGTCTTCAAACGTCCATTCGGTGTCCTCCACCACATCATGCAGAACCCCGGCAACAATCTCGCTCTCATTGTTGCCCTTCAGTGCGACTGTGAGAGGATGCAGTATCACAGGGTTGCCGTCAAGGTCGCACTGACCCTTGTGCGCCTTCATCGCAATTTCAAGTGCAATCTCAATCTGAGACAGATTATCTTTATTCCTTGTTTTCATTATATCATTTCTCTTGACATCCCTTTTACCATT
>FLNX01000133.1_pt1 | contig 58090 bp, 25 predicted proteins | sample 1140341 | NCBI WGS metagenome assembly FLNX01 (sample SAMEA3878208, study PRJEB12797) | bioreactor metagenome | biome: Moose rumen | place: Sweden | collected 2011-10
TGACCTGCTAACTTTGCTAACGACGCCTCATCGAATGGTTTGCTTTCGCTCACCTCCTTGTCTCATACCTTGCCAATCTCTACCGAAAGGCTTTCAATCATCGCTCACTACCCATCTGTTTCCATCAGAGCAGCATGAAGTGGTTTGCAATCAGTGCTTGTTCACCGAATGCGGTGGGCCTACCACCATCTCTTCCGAAGTTACGAACTACGACCCTACAAATGGTCGATTTGTTCTCGTGACACACGTTATTGCTGCAAAGTTACGCATTTATTTCCGAATCTCCAAGTATTCAGGCAGATTTTATTGGATCAGACGGCGACTATACCCGTGGAGGCGATTTACAAATTAAGGTTAAATCTGCGCGAAGATGCGGCGTTTCGGGGAAAAATTCGTATCTTTGTCAACGATGAGAGAAACTACAGTGTTACGCTATGTATGCCTGATGGTCGGATGGCTGTTGGCGATGCTGCCTGCGGCTGCCCGACAACCGACTGCCGAACTGGACAGCCTGACGAAGGAGATGTATCGCCTGTGGCCGAGGACGAACGAGCCGGAAGCCTTTATGCGTGTGACGGATCAACTGAAGGCGGCCGCCCAGCGTGCCGGCGACAGCCAGTTGTTCTGGCGCGCCTGGTCCAACCAGTCCACCTTCATCTTCCGGAAGGACCGCGAGCGGGGCATGGCCATCGCCAAGGAGATGACCGCCTACGCCAAGGCGCACGACGACAAGTATGGCCTCTACATCTCCACCTATACCAATGCCAGCCATGCCAGTACGCTGCGGATGGAAGACCAGGCAGAGCAACTCTTCAAGGAGTCCATCAGTTATAAGGAACGCTTCCTGCCCACCATCAATGCGGCAGCCGACTATCTGGGCCTGGCCAAGATCTACGTGAACCGCAGGCAAGCGGACAAGATAGAAGAAGTATGCGCCAAAGCCCTCCAGCAGCCAAACCTCGTAGACGCCCAGCGGGTCAGTGCCTGGGCCTATAGGTGCTATGCGCCGATGATACACTTAGACGCGAAAAAGAACACTGAGAAGTGGCTGAAACAGTTCTACGACTATTATGCCGAAATGGACAAGGTGCGCCAGGAGACGGGATACACTAGTACGCTGAACCAAATCATCGACATCTACAAAGCCCAGTACGACAAAGACTACGAAAAGATGCTCGAACTGTCCAGAAACCTGAAGAACCCACAGGAACGGCTGTCGATGATAGCGCACACCTATACCCACATGGGCAAGTGGGAGGATGCGTACTTCACACTTATGAAATACAAGAAACAGAGCGACTCGCTTAACAGCGAGCAGATACGCCGGCAGAGCAGCGAGCATTCGCTGGCACTCGACGCCGCCCGGGCCGAGAACGAGGCCAAGGACCTGCGCATCGCCAACCAGCAACTGGAACTGGCACACATCAACGACGAACTGGAGCAGCGACGGTTGCAGGAGGAAGCCCTCCAACTCTCGCTGAAGAACCAGACCATCGAACTGCAGAACCGCGAGATGGAACTGCAGAACGCCACCGTGCGACAGAAAAACGACTCGCTCGACAAATACAACAAAGACCTGCAGATCTCAGAATACCAGTCGAAGGCGGAGGCCCAGGCCAGCCGCGAGCGTACGCAGCGCATCCAACTGTGGTCGGCCATCGGCATCGGACTGCTCACCATCTGCTTTATGGCCATCTATCTGCACCGCCGCAACCGTCACGCCAAGGAAATAGAGACGGCCTACGACAAGTTGGAGACAGCACACGGGCAACTGGAGAAGGCCTACGGCAAACTGGAGGAGACCACCAAGGCCAAGGAGCGCATCGAGAGCGAACTGCGCATCGCCCGTGTGATACAGATGGGTATGGTGCCACGCATCTTCCCCGCCTTCCCCGACCGTGAAGACATCGACATCTTCGCCTCCATCGACTCCGCCAAGGAGGTGGGTGGCGACCTCTACGACTTCTTCCTCCAGAGCGAGCACCTCTATTTCTGCATCGGCGACGTCAGCGGTAAGGGCATCCCTGCCTCACTCTTCATGTCGGTGGTGGTCAACCTCTTCCGTATGGTGGCCAAGGAGGGATTCCCGCCCGAATACATTGCCACCAGGCTCAACGAGACCCTGGCCGAAGACAACAACAACGGAATGTTCTGTACGATGTTCATCGGCGACATAGACCTCCGTACGGGGTATATGAACTTCTGCAACGCCGGGCATAATCCGCCGCTGGTCGTCGACCGTCCGCTGTCGCCGCTCGACCCCTGCCGGCCGACATTCATCGAGATGGAGGCCAACGCGCCCATCGGCCTGTGGCCAGGACTGGAGTATGTCGGGGAGTCTGTCAAGAGCGTGCGGGGCCGCCAACTCTTCCTCTATACCGACGGCCTGAGTGAAGCCGAGAACATCTCGCACGAACAGTTCGGCGAAGAGCGTCTCATCAACCTCTTCTGCACCCGCCCCTACAAAGATGCCCACCAGACGGTGGACATCGTAGAGAGCGCCGTTCGCGCCTTTGTCGGCGAAGCCGAACAGAGTGACGACCTCACCATGCTATGCATCAAGATAAGGTGAGGCGTTCGCCTTATCATCTTTTAGGAGCCACCTTGCTGATTATCACCACCAGACGGGGCGCCTGATTCAGAATTTCCTGACGATTCCTGCCCTTTCCCGATAATAACGTTGGTGCGGCCGGTGACCTCGGCAGCGTTGCCGCCGCCATAGACATTGCCACGGATGTCAACACCTATAACAGGATGTGTACGCTCCCCGTCAGTGGTATCTCTTTCTACAGTAGTCTCTATACCGTCAACTACTTTCTGCTCAGTTGTTTTTTCAGGTGAAACAAAGATTTCCTCATCTTTTGTTCCGATATTCACATGCGTATCGCCTATCACCTTAGCAGCGTTGCCACCGCCATAGACATTGTTGATAGCACCGATTCTTCCACTCTGATGTGAAGGAATGGGATAATGAACAGCATCTGCACCCACCTCTTCAGATGTTGGGTTTACCTTACCCCTTGCCACAAACGAGTTATCTGATATCTCGGCAGTAGTGTCACCATTCTTATCCCCTAATGCCTCATTGATGGTCACCGTGGGGCTACCCACCATGATGGCATTTGCACCAAAGCCACCGCCATAGACTTCGCCGATACTGGTGAACGACCTGATGTTGACTTTCGGATCATTATAAAGTTTGATTCCAGTCTCTTTCAGGCTCTTATCACTATTATAGCCATAGACTGAGTAGCCAGCCTGGTTGCCACCACCATAGAGTTCACCGATGATGATTGGCTTACAGCCCACCTCCTCGATGTTCACCGCAATAGAGCCATTGATGGTACCGCTGATGTTATTGCCACCAAACACACGGTCGAACGTGCCGTTCGTGATGTTCAGCGTCACATTGCCAGCGATGTCTGCTGCTTCTGCACCACCGTAGGCCTCCTTCAGACCGGGGATACAAGCCATATGCAGGATGGCCTCGGCATCCATCGGCGCACTCTTACCACCGCCATAAGCCTCATCGATATCGAAGGAACAGGCAGGGGTTCCGTCTGTACCTTTGACCTCCTCCAACAGAGTGATTGCCGTCAGGCGCACATTACCCTTCGTATTAGAGCCACCAAACACACGATGTATCGTGCCACCATTGATGTTCACCGTAGCCTTACCGCTACCGTAGCCATAATTATCGGCTCTGTTATCCGGCGTGTCCGTCACTCCTTCTACATCGTCTTTATAGGCATGGAATCCTACGTTGGCACCCGGGTTTGGATCACCGTTTGGCAAGTTGTCGAAACCGTTACCACCACCGAACAACTCAAAGATCTCGTAGGTGCCGTTTACCTTCACGTCGGTAGCAGGCGTAGAGGCCGCATTGCCACTGCCGTACACCTGACGGATACTGCTCAGACCGCAACCGTCGATGATGACCTGAGTCTTGCCATTGTCCTCATCGGTAGGCAGGTATTCAGCCAGGTTACCACCGCCATAGACGGCTTCAACATCATAAGCGCCTGAACCTTTAACAGATTTATTTGCGACATCGGTGTTACCGCTGGTCTGCGTAGCATAAACATGCACCGTGACACTACCCTTGGGCGAACCGTTCATGTCGTTACAGCCGAATATCTGATGAACGACCGCACCTGGTTTGTTTTCTGCTACGGTTTGGTTCAGGTTAACAACCACGTCGCCTTCGGTCGTTCCAGCATTACTAATATCCGTAATATTTTCCTTGCTACCCTTGCCGCCGCCAAAGACGGAGCCGAAATAATAATACCTGGCAGCCTTACCATCGGCAGGATGTTCTTCGACAACCTTCGTGCCTACAGTACCGCCAGTGATGTTCACCGTGGCAGTTCCGCCGGCACCGGTTTGATGCTTGCCTACGACGCCCATCTCTGCACCGCCATAGACGCTACTCTTGATGGTACCGCCGGTGATGTTCAGCGTGGTGGTCTTACACTTGCCCAGTCTCTTCCACTCTTCCAGCTCAGTTACGCCATCGAGCGCATAGAGGCGACCCATACCACCGGCAAACACATTGCCGCCCTTGGTATATTGAAGACGATTCCGGTAGTCAAACTGCGTATCACGCATATTATGCTCATTCTTGATTGTCGCCAAGACTTCCGATGTCGTCAGCGAGTCTACATAGACATACTCATGGTCGTTACCGATGGTACCACCGCTGATGGTCACCGCGATGTGGCCACGACGTTTATTGAAGAATGTGCTAGGAGGGTCTGTGCTTGGAGCCGTATACGAGCCGTCATACTCATCGTCGGCTCGAAGGTAGCCATAAGGCTTCACCTTACTGCCCTCTTCGCCAATCTCATCATCCACCAGATACAATCCATACCCTACCGATGCCAGGCGGCCACCGCCATAGACGGAGCCGAGAATGCTGCCACCCCTGATGTTCAACTCTACCGAACCACCCACGTTACCCGCCGTCAGAGCCTGGCCACCAAAGCCTCGACCACCGCCGAACACGTTGCCGTCGAAGTAACTGGTGCCCCAGGTGCCGATGGTAGGGCCTGTGCCATCCGCTTTACCTATAGTCACGACGGTATTTCTCAGCACGTGACCGTCCTCACCGCCGCCATAGACAGAGCCATACACATGGCCACCCGTCACACTGACGATGGCATCATAGTTTACGTTTGTCTCCTTATTAAAGTAGATACGCTGGTCGCCCTTACCGGCACCGAAGATATAGCCAGTGACGGGATGGTTCACTATCTGCTGCACCGTACGTGGCACGCCGACCGTAGGCACGCCGTCCTTATCTTGCGACATAATGACATGCGCCGTACCCTGCACGTTCGTCGTCTCACATCCGCCATAGACATTGGTCAGGATATGTCCGCCTGTGATGACCACATAAGTGTTTCCCTCGACAGTTCCTGCATGGCTCAGGTACTTACTGACGCCTTCTGTTGAGTCAAAGTAAGGTATACTACCCGAGCCGCCGCCGATCACATTGCCGTAATACGTGTGACCGTCGGAACCGATACGCCTACCGTCCTCTGTAGATTTAGCGTTCTTCCCCTCCACAGCCGGATATTTGCTCAAATCGCCTGTAGCATTGGCAAAGGGATCATAGGGGGCGAACTCATCCTTTTTACCATCGTTATTAGTATCCTTTCCAAAGACCCAACTGGCGCAATCCAGTACAGTCCCGTCAGAAGGCGTATAGGTATCTCCCCATACGCTATCATCAATCTTGCCAGCACTACCTGCGCTACATCCTATCTGGCCGCCCTCGATAAAAACGCCCGTATTATGGAGCACATGCCCACTCTCGCTGCCGCCATAGACGGAACCCTTTACAAGGGCATTGCCTGTGATAGTGACCTTCGTAGAGTCCACGTAGGCCATGTTAGCACAGTTAGAATAGTTTACCAAGTCTATCGTACCCTTTCCTGCTCCGAAAACATGACCCAAATCATCAGGCTTATCCTCTGCTGCTGCCTTATCCGAGTGATACATCGCCATAGCTGTCGCCGGTCCAATCTCTGCATCGCCACTGATGGTCACCGTGCAGATGCCGGTTGGTTCATTCTCTTTATTCTCAAGGCATTCATAAGGCTTGCCAACAGGTACGTTTGGATTATTTGTATGGTATGTTTCATCTGCAATTGCATAATCGCCCACCGACCCGATGTTTCCGCCGCCATAAACGCTACCATAGACATAGCCTTTAGAGATGGTCACCACGGTGTTACCCTTTACATCGGCCTCATTACCGCCGCCGTACACGGAGCCGTTAACCTTCACCTGGGCAGCCGCCTCAACACAAAAGACCATCACCAGCAGCATCACTGCCGCTGCCCTGCCCGCCATATATATCCTCTTTACGAAGTCCATTTCTCTACACTTTTATATACTCTATCCGACAAGTATGCTGCTTTGTCTCGCGGTCGTAGTTGATGCCCACCAGCAGCATATCGCCTACATACTCCTTTACCTTGGCTGGATACTGCTTGCGCTTGATCTGGCTGATGGCCGCATCAGCATCCTTGTTTACTTTCAGTTCCAATACGATGGCCGGTGAGTCCACATGCTTACGGGGAATGAGTACGATGTCTGCAAACCCCTTGCCGGTAGCCAACTCACGATGGACGATGTAATCGTTCTTGGCATAGTAGTAGGCGATGGAGAGCACACAGGCCAGCGAATTCTCGTCGTTATAACTCAGTATGCTCGTATGCTCGTCGTGCGCCGCCTCAACGCCCCGTGCCACAGCCTCCTCGTCGCCCTGCAGCGTCGCCTGCAGCAACTGTTCTGAAGCATCAAGCGACCTCACCACCTCCGTCCAGTTGTTGTTCTCAATGGCATTCACCATCTCGCCAGCCACCTCCTTATTCGGGATGTAGCATACGTCTCGCCGCCAGTCATAACCCAGATATCCCAAGTGTATCAGCACGGTCAGCACATCGTCCTTGCTGCGTACCACTGACATATCGTTCTGGAATTTCGTGGGGTTCACCTTACTGCGCCCACCAGCCAGCATATAGATGATATCGTCCTTCAGACCTTTGAAATTCATGTTAATATACCCCGCAACGGCATCGAAAGCGCCAGTTGAAGCCCAGTAACTGCGGCATCGTCCTACGCTGACGGCCTGCATCACACTGTTGGGGTTGAACATTGAAGGCTCGTCGCCTATCTGATAGCCGTCGTACCACTTCTCCAGGTCTGTGAAGTCAGCGTCATGCTTTTTCGCAAGCGCACGAACCTCGTCTTTCGTAAAACCAAAGTAGCGGGCCATCTGGCGTGGCTCTACCATCGAATATTCGATGAAGTTGTTCAGCGCCGACTCCGTCTTATACTTCTTCACCGGCAGGATGCCCGTCATATAGACAGCGGCAAACACCTGACCAGAGTTGCTGCCCTTGAACATCCGGCGCAACAACTTCACATAGCGGTCCATTGCCTCCGTATTGCCCAAAGACTCGCGGCAGATGGCATCCCACTCGTCGATAATCACGATGAATTGCTGCTGATAGTGGCCGGCCACCTTCGTCAAGACAGCCATCAGGTCGTCATCGGCTGTAGCCATCACTTCAGGATAGAGTGACAGTATTTCTTCCTTCACCTCCTTCTGTATCAAGGGTACCACATCGATAATGGGCACATCCCGAGTGGTGAAGTCCGTGACATCGATATAGATGACGGGAAACTTATTCAGGTACTTCTCAAACGTCGGGTCACCGGCTATCTCCAAGTCGGCAAACAGGCTGCGCGAGTCGCATGACTGGTCGTAGTAAGCCCGAAGCATTTCTGCAGCCATCGACTTACCAAACCTGCGACCACGCGTCACACAACTGAATCGCTGCTTAGTGTTCAGCGTTCTGTTCACCACGGCTATCAGCCCCGACTTGTCAACATATTCGCCATTGCGTGCCGACTGGAAATCCGAGTTACCTAAATTAATATATCTACCCATACCTCTAAACTGAGAATTCTGCAGATTGTCCTTTCAGACTGCAAATTTACGCAATTATGCCGACATCAGCAAACATTTTAGGGAAAAAGTGCAAATGTACAAAGAATTTTCAAAAGATGTTCGCTCGATTCGCTACAATGCTGTCACTCGCCGCGTATCTAACCGATAAATAAGCCCTTGCGCGTAGTGCAGCAAAATAAGAGAAGTCTCTTTGCGGTCGTCCCAATACTCCTTGGCACCGTTACAGATTCACTGTAACGGCGTTACATACACGCTGTAATTGCGTTACAAACCCACTGTAACGCAATTACAATGAACCTGTAACTGTATTACAATGAATCTGTAACGGTGGCAGATGATATTCGGACGACCGCCATATATATTCAATTTACGAAGTACATTTGCCCACTGGCGGAACTCTGTACCACGTTGAGATTTCACACGATATCCTACAGATATGATAACGTCAAGGTTATATAGTTTGACTTTCCTGGTCACATGGCGATTTCCTTCCATACGAACCAGTAAGGATTCCTTACTAGTTGGATAACCGCACGGTCTCATCAGGCTGGTAGAGGATAATCTCTCCCTGCTGCGGATTCTTCTGATGCTAATCTCCACCTCCTGTCTCACTCTCTGTTGAACTATCGCCGATTATCACCTTCGCGTTGCCGCCGACATCGGCCTTATTACCGCCGCCGAAGACATCACCATATATGACGGCATCGCCTGTAATGGTGACGGTAGCATTGTTGAGCGACTTACTTTCATTGCCACCACCGTAGGCACTGCCGCCAGCAGGAATAGCCTCAGATGTTTCTGTAGCAGCAACAGCAGGAGTCTGCCCCTCTGAAGTGCCACCAACCCAACCGCCATCAATGGTGAGCGTAATAGCCCCCGTGACGTTGCCGAGTTCCGACATAGTTACATTCGCTGAAGTCTTCAGTTTTGAATTACCTTCATCGGCAACTGGGTTATCGCCAGTGCCTTGCTCCCAATAAAATGTTACGGGAGTAGTAGTCCCGAATTCAGAGAAGAGACCTGTTTCACCATTATACACTGATAGCGTAGGTGCCGCGGCAGGATAGACCTTCACCTCGTTAGATTCTGCTTTGTAACCACCGCCAAAAGCACTGCCCATAATAGTACAGCCGGTCAGCGTAGATGTGACCGTTCCATCCACCTTTCCCTGACAGCCTGCCCCATAGAAATCTTTCTCTATAGTGCACCCAGTCAAGTCGTTAGTGACATTACCAGTCGTGGCCAGGTTGAAATCAGCATAGCCTGTGATAAAGCGGGCCACAACTTGAGTCTTATTATTAGAATGCATCAGGAACTCAAACTTATAACAAGTGGCCAAGCCCAAGGAACCGCTGTTTGTCAAACGAGAGGCATCAAAGGTATAGCCTGTGAATGTTACACTACGTCCAATGCTAGGTGTTCCGTCTTGAGGAGTATAGGTGATGGCAGTACCACCAAACCCTGCACCATAGTATTCGCCAAAGCGAGTATTGTTGGCTGTAGTACGAACTTGTTTCCCACTGCTCATGTTACCAAACTCGGGCCCACCGCAGTAGAAGTCAACCTTACTGTTGTTAATAGTGACCGTGATATCTCCCGTGATGGCTGCATTCTGCGATGTGCCGCCGCCAAAGAAACGACCTATTAGCGCATGGTCAACCTTGGCTGTCATGTTCACATTTCCTACATTGCTGCTGGTTTGTTTTGGCTTATCCATATAAGCACCCAGGAACTTGCCAATTTTGCCACCTGAGCACCAGAAACGTATATCAGTACCTATAGCCGTCGCACTCGAATTGTAGCCTGTCATAAAGCACTCATCAACTTGGCCACCTGTTACATTGACAGGGACGATAGTAGTTGTTTTTGCTGAATTACTATGCGAACCAGGATAAAACTCCTTGATGTATGCGTTACCACCTATCTTGAAATAACTTACCTTGCTACAGTTACCTTTGTTCGACCGAACCATCTGTACAAAATAGCCTCCATTGATGATACATGGATTTTTTCCTTTGCCTTTATTCGCGGCATCTGACTCGTTAAGAGTAAAATTCCCTGAATCCAACTCAAACTGATTCATAATGCTGATAGTGGTTTCGGTTTGCTCGTACCAGCCTCGTGATTTCCAGATAGGCAAACCTGGATAATAGTTACTTCCATTCACTTTCGCAGCCATACCCAAAGAGATGATTGGCACAAAATCGAAGCGGACAGGGGCAATGGCAGGACGGTCGAGCATGTTGTTGGAATAGAAACCATAGTCTGGCTCCTGATTATTATCAGCATCAATGCTCATCAGCGTAAATGCATTATCTGTATAACTGCTAATTGGATTAGTGTCTTTACTAGCCGGTATTTCGGTTGGGAAATGGTAATTGCCCACCAACACGATAGCCTGTGTATGTGGTGTGCTGGCTGCATCCATTGCAGCCAATGCTGTCGCCAAATTATTATATACTGGTTGGTCATGGAAGGTCGTTGGGGTAGAGCCTCCTAACCCTGTCGGATTCACATAATTTGCGTCATACCCTACATCGTAGGTGGCATCACTGAGATAATAGGCTGTGGCAAAATTGGCCTCGATGGTTATGCTGGTAACGCCTGTAGGCACGACATAGTAGCCACCTTGGGCATAGATGAAGGGATTGTTATCTTCATCATAGATGTCCTTTTGCGGATTATCACGGTCGGAAAAATCGTAATTCGTTACAGAGGCAGACGTGTTGCCACCTACAGCAGTAATCTTCCAGCCTGTGCATATCCGGCTGTAGTCGGTATTCACCTTATATTCATTGGCAAAGGGCAGTATCACCTTGCCGTAGGTGTAGTTATAGCGCAGGGTGTCCATATCAGTGATGGGCAAGTTTGCAAAATAATTGTCATCGTCAATCTTGATGCTGACGCTTAGGTAACCACCTTTGCCCATCGTTGTTAGCAGTTTGCCGGCATAATCCTCGGTTGTATTAGGCAAGTTATTGTGCTCTGAGGTTGGCGTACTCTTTGTGTTCTTCACCCATGCCTCAATAATGGGATATGAAGCCACATCTTCTTTCAGTGCCCAGTGACCAATCTCGTCAACATGATTATCTGCGTAATCATCGAACAGGAAATAGGCCGCCAGTTCACGGTGCGTGTTCAGAATATGTCTATAGAAGGGGAAGCGCGTCAGGTACTCGTCTTTGTCAATAGCCAACTGGTCGTTGTAGATAGTGTAAGTCAAATTAGCTTTGCTACGATAGTAATTATACTCAGTAAAGTTCTTCGAGTTCGACATATGGTTGCCTGCATAAACTGGTGAAATACCGCCAGGCATATCACCATACATCATGCAGAGTGCAATACGTACATCGCCCACCGTTCCCTCGTTATTTCCAACAATGCCCGCCATGGTCGAACCACCACTGACGGTAGCGAAATTGTAGCAGTTTACCACACGGACACTGGAACCACTGTTGATATGGCCGACCAAACCACCCACATTGCCAGAACCACTTATGGTGCCTGACAAAACACCACAGTTGTATATCTTCGCGCTGCCGTCGGCCTCATTGCAGATGGCACCATTGCCACTAACCGTGGCGTCAGTGCCAGGATCGAGTGCTACATTCTTCACAATTCCACCATTAATGCTGTTAAAGAGTGGATGTTTAAGTCCTTTGATAGTGTGGAAATCACCATCGAAAAATCCCATAAAGTCCCGGGTAATGGCAGTAGCACTACCAACGGAGAAATCGTCTGTCACCTTGTAATAATCCCCGCTCCCTGTGCCATTAGCTTTAATGACAAACTGGTCAAAGTCACCAGAAGAATCTATCAGATACGGATCTGCTGCTGTACCAGCGCCAACCAAAGCTTCAGTGATGGTTCTCTCTGCAAGTGCGGAATTGTTATAGTTTTCGGCTACGGCAATGGCTTTCACCGTTACCGACGTACCAGAGAATGGCACTTCAGAACCTACTGTATAAGCAGTTCCGGATGTTGGATTGGCGACGAGATCAACACCACTGGTAGTGTAATAGATGGTTACGCCCTCAATAGGGAAGTTGCACGAAAGTGTAAACGTGTTTCCACGACCACGTTTAATAGTTGGTATAGCACACTTCAAAGTAATAATATCACTGGGACCAGCCACGTCAGAGGTGATATTGTTGGCTTTGGTTGCAAAGGCTCTAAACGCCTTGCCAGAGATACCGTCGGTAAGTGGCCTATGGTAGACAGACCACGATGTACTCGGCTCGCTGTCGTCATCGGTATAGTAGATTGTTGCGTCTTCCGTGGCACAAGTGATAATTACACTATTGCCACTGCTGGTGTCGAAAACAGGAGTAGCCACCTTGTCCACTGTTTGAGTTATGATGCTAGAAGGTGTATAACCCTGTTTAGCAGAGAAGGCCTTTACCGTGGTCTTACTATTAACATTAGGAATCGTGACAGGAGTTACACCGTTGGTTCCTGTAGAGAATGTAGGATCTGTAGCATCCTCTGTTCCTGTGGTATAGTAGATGGTAGCACCTGACACGGCTGAACTAATGGTAATCTTCTTGGTCGCATTGTCAAAGCGTATTGTCGGTATAGGGCAAGGAGTGAGATTATAGATGGCAACGGCAGAATTGACAGGATAATCTGTATTTTTAGAGACGGCAATGGCCTTAATCTGGGACACACTTATTTCTGGCAAAAAGGCTGTTCCTGTGAATTGAGTTGATGACGTTGTTGGATTAGTTCCGTCAAGAGTATAGTAGATGTTGACATCGCTACCAAATTGATGAGTGATGGAAATGGTCTTATCATTGCCTTGACTAATGCTGGGCTTGGGAATCTCGAAGAACCAGACGGAGCCTCGGGCATCACTAGAAAGATTTGCGCTTCCTTCTTTATAAAAGCCAACAATTCCACCATGATCTTCGGTACTATGCGTCAACTGGTTGGCATTACCACCTGCAGGATTAAGGTATTTGTTACCTCCTGCATTATATTTATCAACACAACCAATCGTGAAACCTTTCACTCCATCCTTTATATCCTTCTGAACTATTGTAAAGTAGTTCCTGTCAGATAGTGTTTCAACAGTTTCAAGGTGTACCTTCCTTCTATGAATTTTATTTATCCCCGGTATGTTGTCATTTACAGTAAGATATTTACCTCCGTTTTTTAGCGTATAATAGTTAGAATAATTAGGGTCAGTTACTTTCTCTATCACCCAAAGAGATTTTACATCCTGTTTATATTGATAGGTAGTAAGGAAAGGCATGCCATTTTCAGTAGTAGAATAAATGGTACCGCTTTCATAGTATTCTTCAGCTGGACACAGATAGAAATTGTCATCATTTCCATTCCCAAGAAACTCGTTGTTATTGTTATTTGCCAAGAAATACGTTCCCGAATAGTCTTGCCCCCACGCCCCATTCACACCTACCATCAGGAGCAGGAGTACAAGCAGCGCAAATCTCACAAAGTGTCTGACACTTTGTGAGGTGCTAACCGAAGGTTGCGAGCAAGTGGATTTGGAGCCAACAGGCAGCAAACTGATAGTTCCCCCGGAGGGAACTGTCAGTTTCCCGGCAGCAAACTCGCAGTTCCCCGGTAGGGAACTCCTACATTCTTGCGGCCCTTCGATAGCAAGGAGCCGGTTTATCCTATGTGAGGTGTAGGTTATCTTATTGCTCATATCTCGTTTCATTTCACAATCACTTTTGTTATATTTTGTTAATTCCTTACGGATATATTTGGAATATTATGTTTAAATGTCTATCTTTGCATCGAGGATTCCCACCGTGTCCCTGACGCAAGTCAAACCGGTGGGTATTGTTTTATATAGGTTTTAACTTGTCTATCTTGGTGCATATCTGGCTCACATGATCAAGCCCGAAAAGTAAATTTTTGCTGTCAACCCCCATCCAACTAAACAACATAATAATTTTGGAATACTCATTAAGAATGTAATCTGTGTAAATGATAGGTGTTTTCACAGAAAAACATATCGGCTCATGATGAGCTATACGGTTCCTAAGCGTATTAATTTTATCAAGTTCATTAAAAATATATGAAATGTTGTATTTCCGTTTTGCAGTTGAACGGGCTTTCTTAGGAAACACCTTCATCAATTTTTTGTCAGTACGGGCATACTGTGCTGGTGCGAACTGATACTTCCAAAAGCCGAACTCCATACTTGCCAAAAGTTTGGAGTGTGAATAAAGATTCAGTTTCTGAAGTTTGGCAAAAGCATTGCGCACATTATCGTAATCGCGTTTCGTTGCAGGAGTGTCGAACAAGCCACCTTTTTGAGACGAGTCCTTAAGCCACTCACTTCCGAAATGAGATGTCAGTATGGTGTCAATAGCATTACGAAGAGCAACCTCGAAATGACAAATGATGGCAAACATCACTTGCGACAACTCGATGTTATAACGATATAATATCATTGCCTTGCGGGTATTACCTCCACAAGCCATCACATATCGATTCATGCGCTTTTTGGAAACAATCCGTTCAAAATCTTTATATTTCATATATCGTATCGTTCAACACTTATAAAGTTACATTTTGCTAATTCCTTACGGATATATTTGCTTCATTCCAAACTATTTCACGGCCAACTTCTTGGTGTAGCGGCTGTCGGTGGTCTCTACGATGTAGACACCGCTGACGTTGACGCGGGGCTCGACGGTCTCGCCCGGCTCGATGGTGAAGGCGTTGAGCGTGATGCCAGCCACGTTGACGATACGCACGTCGACGGTGTAGCCGAGACTCGACTCCACGACGATCTTCTTCCGCTTGGCGTAGGCCTCAAGCGTGCCGCCGCTCATATTGCGATCACCCTCCTTGGCCTGGAGTTGCGAATTATCGTTGCTGAAGATGATGCTACGCGTACGGGCTCCATCACCCTCAGTAGTAGCCACGAAGTAGGGACGGAAGGGCACCGGATCGGCTGTCGCTGCCATGTCATAACTGGTGCCGCCCGTATTGAGCACGTAGGCATTGGCGACGGGTTTGCTCAGATAGTTCGGCACGAAGGCATAGCCATTCTTGGTGGCGTTTGTCTTTTCCCGGGCCAGTTCAACGTTGCTCGCGCTAATCGTGATGCCGGTTTTCGAGGCGAAGGTAATCACCTGCGTTGCTTCCAACTTGCCTATCTCAGGCTCCGCCTCATGCTCCGGTTCAAAGGTCCGGCTGAGGTCGAACTCGTAATAGCGTAAGCCAGGGAATCCAATAAGGTAAGGCGTGGCCGGCTGCTCCAGCGGATAATTATTATAGGTACGCATACTGCTATAATACTTCTGATACTTGTCAGCGTTAGCATCCAGTTGCAAGTTCTTGCTGTAGTAGTAGTCCCAGAGGAAGGTATTGCCGTCTTCCTTCGTATGACCCGACTGCTCAGAGAGAGCATCGAAGGTACCCGTCACGACTCCGTTCACGGGATCAGAGGCATCCGTGAAATAGCGCAGCCAATACTCATGACCCTTCATATTGTCGCCCGACTGATAGAAGTGGGTAATCTCGCCCTTCTCCTGCGTCGATACAAGCGCAGCCTCAAACGGAATGCTGATGCCATCCCAGCCCTTGGTAGTCCTCTTGTCGTCGTTCCATTCGATATCTACGAAACGGTCGGGCCGGCGCTGATACCACATACGGTAGTCCTCACCCATCGTGTAGCCTATCGGACAGAAGAAGTCCTGCTTATCGACAAGCAGATGGTCACTGGTAGTCGTCAGGCTACCCGATACGAGGTGACCCACGACCTCATCATCGGTGTAGATAGCCACACGATTATAAGTCTTACCATCATTATAGAGTTCACTGTTACGCTCATCGTAATTCTCAAATGCCGGCTCGTTAAAGTAATTGGACAGCACTGTGTTCGTCTTTTCATTATCAGTAGGTGCATAGACCAGCAGGTTCTTCGTCTCACCATTGTTGGATACACCGACCAAGCCGTCGTCATCAAGCAGCGGCTGATAGAAGAGTTTACCATTGTAGCCTTGCTTGAATGCTGTTTTTGCAGTGCCCTCCTCATGCCCGGCAAAGTCGATGGCCGTCATGTTCGGATAGACAGGCTTCAATTGGGTATCTATGAGGGATTCCGGTGCAGAGTAGGCGGCCAGGTAGGCCTGCGGGTTGAAGTGGGCCACGCCCAGATCTGCCGACTGGAAGTAGGCCGGTGCACGATACACCCGGTTGCTGATGTCGGTCAGCGGCAGTCGTCCCTCACTCTTCACCAGATGGGATGGATAGTCCTCATGCGTCCGTGAACCATGCCCGTAGGTCAACATCTGTCCGAAGAACAGATAGTCATCGGGCCAGATGGGTGCATAGATGACCTGCGGATTGCCCTGTGCATCTGTCACTGTTCGCTGACGGCTATCTATCGTTTCGGGTATTCTGCCGTCGGCATAGAGGAAATCCTCGTTAGTATAGCGGTCTTCCACATAGCCGACGTAGCCATACTGGGCACAAGGCGAGACGCCATTTGCATTCAGATCCGGATAATAGCCCACCACAGGATTCTGACTCAGCGAATTGTCAGTCTTGGTCTTGTCGATGGTCAGATAATAATAATTGTATGCAGGCTTGGTATTAGCATCAACATACTGCTTGTCGTAATAGCGCTTGTTCAGATACGAACTGTTCAGATTAAAGGCCACCGTTCCATTATAGAAGTCTTGCCGTGTAGCCCGTGCCGGGGCACCGAAGGTGCGTTCGTCGTTCTGGTACTTGTTCTCTGCGTTATCCTCCTCCTGATAGTAGCAGTTCACGATACGGTATGGGCGCTTCGGGTCTTCGCCCGTAGGATCGTGGAATACAGGCTTCGACGTCTTGGCAACGGTACTTGACGTACTGACCCAACAGTTCTCCACATAGCCGCCACCCGTCTCGGCAACACCAGCCCCTGTAAACGAGCCTGTAACTCCTAAGTTATAGACATCGCCACAGAGGCGATTGAAGAGTGATTGGTCGAGCCCCTTGATGGTGTAGCCCTCTCCGTGCAGGGTACCCTCGAAACAATGCCCCTCATCACCAATCGAAGTCCACGTAGCCTCGCTGTGGTCAAGGTTGCTGTGCAGGATGAACTCCAGGTTCTTACAGTCACCAACCTGCGAGGTGTTCAGTGTGGCACCTTCGACGGTCTTGCCCGTACTCATGTCGTAGAAGTCCTTCAACAGGTCAAGTTGGTTTTCACCTTCATGCCAGTCTTGATTCAGGTAGATCTTGGGTGCACGAAGACTGCTTGCTCCCGGCTCATCCACATACATGTGGTGTTCCTTGTCGGCCATCACCTCACTGAGGTCGTGATAGTTGGCCACACTGATAGGCACATAGTTAGAGTAGGTCTTACCCAGTTGGGTCACCGTGTAGAAGGCCACCCACACTTTCTGGTTCTGATACCAGTAGAGGCGCGTACCGTTGTTGCTGAACGGCTGGCCGTTGCGCTGCAGGTCGGCATCCGCCGAACTGGTGAACATCTCCCATCCGTTGGAGATTGGTTCATACATACCAGGGTTCACAGTAGGAATCTTCAGGCCCACCGGGCTGCCTGGCAGCACCGTCGGCGGTGTGGCCAGCGGCCCTATCTCCGGCACGCCGCTCTCCAGGTTCAGGTGTATGTTCAGCACGTGGAGTTCGTTCACCAGCGTGGTGCCCTCACTGTCCTCGTCCGACTCATAGTAGGTGTACTGGTATACCAAAGTGATGATCTTCTCTGACAGCACATCCTGGGGTTTCGACTCACGAGCCACGTAGAACGTGATGGTTCCAGTAGGCTCCTTACCCTGAATGACAAAGTCTTTCTGGTAGTTAGTAATGTTAGTAAGTGAAGAAACTGTTTCTTTACTAGTTCCTTTATAGTGATAATACACCGTTTTGGCCGTTGCTTCCTTCTGAATATTTACTGAGGTCAGTTTTGCCTTAGCCGCGTTTGAGAGCGAATTGTATTTTGATGTCACATCCTCGCCCTCGGCAATAGGAGTGCCGGCATCGACAAAGGTTGCCGTTGAAATCCATGCCGTATAGGTGTCACTTCCTGCCGGTACCAGGATGGGCGTGTACTCGCGTTGCTCGTTCTTAATCTTCTCGAACTGCTCTCTTGTGATGCTTCTCTCTTCGGTAGTTGCATTTTCCGGTATGGTATGCGCCGTGCCATCTGTATCATAATAGGTGAATGGCAATGCTCCTGTATACAACGCGGTGTACTCCACAGGCTTCACATCACTGTATGGAGACTTGTATACATTGGTATGTCCCTCACCGGGATAGGTCGGGGCAGACAGCACGTCGAAGGCATCGTAATTGAAGTCGAACTTCTGGCGGTCATCCTTAGAGATCGTACACCACGACTTGATGGCACTATAGTTCGTCTGGGGCTGATAGTACTGGCCACCGTAGAGTCCTTCCTTCGTGCAATAATAGGCATCCGACAGGCGGTCCTTGACATACTCGAGGGCATCAGCCTCCGTGAGTTGGTCGGCATTCTGCTTACTGTTGTTGTATGCCCTGTACTTGGCAGCGATTTCCTTCAGTTCCTTCTCATAGTCAGGATCTGTGGCTTCCCTTTCCTTCACGGCCACCAAGTCGTTCAGCAGGATGTATTCATTTTCCCCCAACTGTATGGTACTGGTACACACCATAGCCTTCTCATATTTCGCCTTTTCCTCGGCAGTCAATGCAGAGAATGCTGTTGCTGAAATGGGATTGCCGGCCATCACATTGCCGAAACTCTCCGTTGCTACATAGGCGCGCTCTACCTCAGCCTGATCGGCGAATGTATTGCTACCTACAGTATTGTTGTAGTCGCTGTAGATCTCCTTTGAAAGGATCTCACCCACCTTATAGGTGCGCTGGCCATAGAGATTGGCTGTCTCCCCAGACTTCAGCGTGAAGGTTGGTCCTTCCCGGTAAGTGCCGCTATCCGTCGCATCATCATACTCATCTTTCCGCTTCCTGTTAGTGGTCACTGTTCCATCAGTATTGACGGTATAACTGCTACTGCCACTGATCAGACTGTACCAATCGTCCCAGTCCTTCGGGCTGTCCATATCAAAGGTCAGCACGTAGCCATTGTCGTGGCTGATATTGTTAGACGAGCGGAACAGGTCTCTGATGCCTTCCTCGGTAGTCACCGCATTGCCCTTCTTGTCGAGAATGGTTCCACTGAACTGGCTGGTAGAGGTTGGCTGGGCGGCCAACACATAGGTACCGGCAGGATAATGGACGTTGCCGATGGTGCAAGAGTCTACATTGACGAAGGTCTCCTTGATGAAGTATTTCTGCTCGTTAGATGACAACTGGTTCCAGTCCCACCAAGTGATCACATCGTTCAGATGGTAAGTCTCACTCTCATTATTCACCTTCACGCCGTTTTCGTCCATCCTAGTCGTCTGGGCTTCATCGGAATAATAGGCATAGAGGTTCGGCTGCACGTTGAGTAGTTGCAGTTTGCCCTCCGAGGCCGCCGTGATGGTGAGCGGCAGGTTTACATCCTTCATATAGGCCGTTGCCGAACCGGCATAGGCCGACACCTCACGGTCGTAGATATACACCTCACCCTTGATATACCAATAGTGGGCAGGCGACGCTTTGTATCCATCGCTATACACGCCGTTGTTGGGATAGCAGTCATCGACAATGCGCTTCGTCTTATGGATGAAGTTGCCTGATGTCTCATGGTCAAGAAGATTCGTTGTTGTGTAGGTATACCGCTTGTAGGTACGCGCCTCTTCTTCCCGTCCTGCTGCATCGTTCTTCTTGTTGTAATTGGAGAGAATCACGTTCGTATACTCTTGATGCCATGTCCGGCTTCCATGCTCATTTCTGGCATACACATAGCCACCGCCTTCAATATCCTTTTTCACATTGATCAAGTCCAACTCCACAATACCGGTGATATCACCATACACCTTCTTTGTCTTGGTGCTGAACTCGGTAGTCACCTCCAGGAACACACCTGAAGCCAGGGCCACCTGATTACGGCACGTACCATTATTCCGCTCAGTACGCTTCAAGTGACTCTTTTTCCAAGAATAATAGGTTTCACCTGTGACTGCTTCTGCCACCCTGTCGGTTTTGTTCCACTTCATATAGGGATCATCAAACTTCACATCGCTGGTCAGGTGTCCCAGGTAGTTCACCACATTATAGATGCCGAAGTAGTTGCCGTGGACTGCATCGTCGCCAGTATCAGTACTGACAATGGATTTCTGCTTGTTGAGCGACAACTCACCAACACGGTTGATGGTGTATTTCGCCTTGTCGCCATCGCTCACACGGTCCTCAGCACCCTGTAGAACCAGTCTGCTTCCGAACACGCCACAAAGGTCGGCACGCTGCACGGTGTTCAGCAGTCGCCCGGCATAGATGGAACAGAAGCCGTATTGCTTCCACTTCTTCTTCTCATCTTCATCAGTAATCGCCTCATACTCAGACTCGGTGATTCGGGAAAGACCTTCTGTATAACTATTGCCGTTGTAGGAATGGGTCTCCTGACACAGATATTCCAGTTGGAAGTAGGCACGCTCACGGTTGGTCAGCCGCTGATACTCGTCGAGGGTAATCTGTGTATTCATGGCGTAATAGTCGGTGCCGTAATTGGTGATGTTCAACTCTCGATAACCGTCCACCACTGAAAGGTTGCCGCCACCATACAGTCCGCCAATATGTTCCGTTCCCACAGTGATGAAGTCGCGGTGATACACGTCATAGAGGGTGGCCGTCGAGTTACCGAAAATCGTCTTGGCATTAGAGTACAGTTTGTCGGTGTTCCACGACACATTACCTCCGGCGAATACGGCATTGTAGATATGCACGCCACGCTCTTCCGGGTCGTCGGGATTGACAGTGCCGTCAGAAAGTTTGTCGCCAGTGAAGAGGTCGGCCCACTTTGTGTTTATGCCCCTTGCCTTCGACAGGGTGTTCAAGTCCTCGGTAGTCACATAGTCATACTTATTGTAAGAATGCCCGTTGATTACCGTACCACCGGATGCTCTCACTTGCAGGCGAGGCGACACGACCACCTTGCAGTCCTCCGTCAGATATTTGCCCTTTGTCCAGTGGGCCTTCTCGTCAGCCGACAAGGCTGTAAAGGTACTGTCGCTGATGATGGCTCCTTTCAGATAGGGGCCATAGTCTTCTTTGCACTCGTAACTGCCATAGTAATACCAGTGATTAGGCGAACCCGTCGTGCCCTTGGCGTTGGAGGTTCGCTCCGCTTTTGTATACTGGTCGAAGAATCCAACACCATACACAAAGCCCACATCGCCGCCACCGAACACGTTGCCATTGCCGTCGGCCAGACCCTCTTCCGAACCCACCTTACCACCGTAGATATAGACCTCGGTCTTTCCAAACACATAACCGTCGGTATACAGTTCATTGCTACCACCGTAGCCATAGAGATTATAGCCTTTACCGCCTCCGAACACGTGACGCTGCACATGACCGTTATACATCTCAATGTGTGTGCCACCTGGCAGGTACATATTCGTCACACCACGATCAAGACCTGTCAGATTACTGGTCTTGCCGCGCCCCACGGTTGCTATCTCTCCGCCACCATAGAGACTGCCACGAATCACGCCGCCGTAAATCTTGATATCAGTGAAGTCGGAACTGCTCTTGTCGTCGTAACCTGCACCGAACAGGCTGCCATAGTTCTCCAATTGGCCGACACCCTCGGTTCCTGGCCGCGTCTCATTATCGAGTTTCGGCTTATACGCTTCATACTTCTTCTTATCTGCACCTTCCTTGATGCCGTCATAGTCGTAGCCGATATAGCCGTTGTTCAGGATGACGTGCGAGGTTCCGAATACGGAACCACCCTCTCCGGCACCATAGGCATTCCACTGGATGGCCGGTACGCCCTTATAATAGTTCAGACTATCGCCCTTTCCTGCATTTTCATACACGTAATCAGCAGGAAAGTCCTGATCCTTACGGATGCCGATGACGACATTGGTGGCACCAGGAATGTCACCAAGGACATTACCGGCAACAGCCACAAACTCTCCATTAACCTTCTCACCAGTATGCTTGCCGACATGCCCCTCGTAGCCGCCACCAAACACTTTTCTCAGCGTACCGCCCTCGATATAGGCATTAGTTGTGGCTACGAAACTCTTCACGTCCCTGCTATCGTGAACGCTACCACCATAGCCGCCGCCATAAAGGTCCTTACCCACCACACCGCCATGCAGGCCGATGTAGGTGGTGCCGCTGACTGTGGCACCAGAACCCTTACCGCCACCAAAGGCATAACCATCGGTAATGATTTTCTGTCCCTCAGGTGTGAAGGTGATCAGGCCCACCGTCGCCCCCTTATTGATATACACGTTGGTGTTGGTCTTCGTGCCAAGGCCATTGGTCTTCACCAGATAGGCATCTGGATCAGGTTCTGAATCTGAAATCGGGAAATCCAGGCCATAGTCCACATAGTCGGAGCCAAGAGTAAGGTCAAGAACCGAATCATCAACTTTCCACTGGTTTACCGTCTGCAGGTTAAGCACCTGACCATTTTCGCCGCCGCCATAGACCTCAGCCACCTTCGCACCGTCATTCAGATTCACCTCAGTATACTGTGACCAACTCTCCTCACCATAACCGGCACCATAGACCGTCGCCAACTTACCTTCAGACTTATTCCAGACAGGAGCCCACACATTCACTTGCCCGTAAAGGGTACGGTCGGCGTGATTATTGCCGCCATAGAGATTTCCACGCACGGAAGCATTCTCACTGCGATAGTTCAGTTGTGCCTCGTAGACATCACAGGGTATGAGGGGGTCTGAGCCAAAGGCACCGCCAAAGATGCTTCCAGCATCGATAGTGGATCCTTCCGGCACATTGACGACTGTACGACGGGTGAACCCTTCGTTCCAACTGCCGCCATAGACATTGGCTATTTGTCCTCGTACCAGGTCAATGACAGCAGATACATGATCGAGGTTTGCCTTGGCCTCAGTCTTTGTCAGATTCATTCCCAGACCACCGTATGAGCCGGCACCGAACACTTCCATTCCAGAGAACTTTTTCTGCGTTTGAGGAATGTCGATGAGCACGTAACTGCTCAGTTGCATCAAGTCTTTTTCTGACTCGCCCTTGTATCCCTGGCCCGCACCGAAGATCTTCTTTACCTGATTGCGGGTATTAGTGTTTGGTTTGAAATTGACGAAAGCATTACCCAAACGAGGCTTGGTGAAGGCATCTGACTTGGACTTGCCCACATTGTTTTCGTTTGAGCCATCATTGGTGTAGGTGTAAGTTGTCACCTCGTCGCCTGTCACAGGATCAGTGGTCGTATTGGATGTACGGGTATAGGTGTAATCCTTGTAATATGGATCGGTATAGTCATACGAGCCGTAGCAGCCGCCGAAGATATAGTCTACGCGTCCCTGCGTGTAATCGATATAGGCAGAAGCCTTCACCACATCGGACACCGACTTTTTCTTCGGATTATGCACTTTGCTAAGAATGTCTGCACTGACTTTGTCCTGGAAAGATGCTTCACCGAGAATCCGACCTCCAAGGTCGTTGGCACCGTAGATATGGTCGCGTACCCACGGGAAGCCTGCGTCATTGGCCTTACTGGTGTTGCGACCCACGAAAGTCTCAGTGTGCCCAAGAATGTCGGCATTACACGAGCCGCCGAAGGTGTTGAACACACGGCCATTGCCAAGGTTGATCTGCGTGTTGCCGGCAATAGGGCCAAAGAAGCCACCGCCATAGATAAACTCTGCCTCGGCCATATTGCCATCGTCGACCACATTGTCCGTATTGTCCGTATCTCCCCGGTTGGTGCCAGGGCTTCCGCCTCTGACATTGATGATGCAACTGTACTTCGGATCGTAATTATAGTTCCTGGTACGCGTCTCACCATTCTTCGTATAGGTATAGGTGTAGTCAGGGTTTTCGTCATCGGTAGGCTTGCCGATAGGGCCCTGCTCGCCGCCGCCGAATATCTGGAAGGTATAGCCTGCAATAAGGTTGATGGTGGTGCTGCCCCAGATTTCCGATTCGGGGCCATAGCCACCGCCGAACACGTTGAGAGCCCTGCCCAGCGGGTCCATACCCTGCTTGTTGAGGATCACGCCCGACCGGCGCTGCAGTATCTTATATACCTCGCTTTCCTTATCAGTAGGGTAGAGTTTGGCCTCGCCCTCATCCTCCTCAATAATGTCGAAGATAGAGTTATTCTTTCCATCGCTATCCTTTCGGTCGACCACCGAGGAGTTGAGGTTGATTACCACATTGCCGTTGATATGACCGCTATTGTAACAGCCGCCATAGATGTTGCCGCCCTTGAAGCGACGGTCCAAATCGGTAGATGTAGATGTAACATTAGTGCCCGACGTGATCGGTGCAAGTTCATTACCGGTAGAGGCGCTGACGATGTTAAACTCCAGTTCCGGCTGTTTCGTCGTCTGATTCACATAGCGCGTACCGTCGCTATTCTTCTTCCAGCGCATCGGCTGTATCTTCAGACCGGAGAGTTCCATCTTTAGTTTATCGCCCGTGCCGGCCTCTGGCTTCCCAATGTATCCACCTTCATAGGCGGCATTATAGTCCGTCTCATCGACATTGGCATTGTTACAACCGCCCACCAGTTTGTCGTAGATAATCACCTGATGCTCAAACTGGATAGGGATCAGACCGTCAGCAGCCATACTACCCACGTTGCCGCCACAGAAGAAGGAACCGAACTTCGAAGTGTACTCCTCATAGGTGGCGGTAGAATTATCCAAGTTGTCGAACACCACGGAGGGACGCTCTGCCATCGCACAGCCTTTCATGTATTCGGCGAACAGGTCTTTATCTTTTAAGTTGATGGAATTAAATCGGTTGGTGGTTGTAAGGTCCGTTCTGCGCATCGTACGCAACACACCCTCCGGCGTTATGATTTTACCGTTTGCATCTTTCTCCAGTAAATCGGTTTTTATCATGTTCTCACCATTGTTGCCGAGGAACACCCTGTCGGCTGTGACATACGAGCCAATCTTCAACTCCACCGTAGGTGTGCCGATATCACTTGAAATGGTCTTTAGCGTCGCGCTGTTACCACCTACATAGAGAGCGCCCTCTATCAGCGTTCGCTTGGACTCTGATTCGCCATGCACACGAATGGACACTTGCTCGGCATTGGGGCGGTGTAGATTGAGGGCTTCAACAGAATTAGAGCCGGGATTATAGTAATAGTCGCCCCAGACTTTATCGTCCTCCAACTCCGAGTTATCAGTATAGGCGTACGAGCCGTTGCCACCACCATAGACATTGCCGTGGATGGTAGTATAGATACCCACCGAGTTGCCGCCATAGACATTACCGGAGATATCGTTGCCACCATAGACGTTGTTGATCCATCCGGCGAGTACACGTGTGCGGGCGGCAAAACCTGAGGGGAGATTATTTGTATTGTCCTCAAGTGCTATGGCTGAAGTGGGCACGCGCGTCCCATTGTCATACAGAGGGATGACGTCCGACTTACGACAGCCGCCAAAGACATTGCCGATCCATAGAACGTCGGCTGCCGTTGAATCGGCATCTGCCACATCGGCTTCAATCTCCAGCAGCAGACCTTCCTTAGAGGTCATACGGCCTTCGTTACCACCACTGTAGAGGTTGCGGATCTTACCCTTCTTCAGAAACCACCTTGGCCGGATGCTCATATCAGCAAAGTTGTTGCCGCCGAAGACACGGGCAAACTGGAAATCGCCCTCAGTGTCGGTCTGCGAAGAGTTCAGGCCCATCTTATCAATGAGGTCGTCGGTCAGCAGGGTCGCCCCATCTTGTTTCAGGTGCTCAGGCTTGGTTACTTCACTCTGGTTGTCGATGCAGATAGTAGTGTTTTCCGTCACTGTAGCCTTGTTGCCACCACCGAACACAAAGCCAATGGTACCGCCCTGAATCTCAAGGTATGTCTTGTCCAGTTCGGGCAGGACAGCCTTGGTTGCAATGGTTTTCGAAGGATTGTCTTCCTCTGTAACGGTATACGTTCCTTCACCATCACTTGTATAGGTATAGGCTCCATCTCCGCCACCGAACAATCGACCAATAAAGATGTGGTGATCCTGCGTAGTCACGGCAGCATCTCCTTCACCGGTCGTTGTTTTAGGTTCGGGACTGATTTTTACGAACGCATTGAAGGTCTCGTTAACGTAAGTTTTGGTGGTCGTATTCACCACTGGCTCAATCGGCATCTCGTCAGACGCGCCGACGGTACCGGAAATGTCATTGCCGCCATAGACGGCAGTGATGAGAACATCATGATGATCGGCACCGATGTTAACATAGGTGGAGCCTTTGACATCCGCCTGACGGGCACCGCCATAGACGCTGCCGCCAATGACAATCTGAGCCTCAACTGACACAATAGAAAGCATCAACACCAGCATCAGAAGCAGCCACCGTAAACCGCTCACTTCGCGCGTACCTATTAATATATATATATTACTCTTCACTTTTCTCTATTCACTTTTCACTCATCACTCCCCACTTTTCACTTCTAACGTCGGATTGTCCAGATCGGGCTCCGACAGCATATAAAGATAGGTGGGTTTCACAATAAGGGTCAATTTCCTGTAGACTCCTGGATTCATACCCTGCAAGTCCAACCGATTGGTGGCCGTGCACCCCATACGGATTGGGTTTCCCTTCCTATCATAGACATCATACTTGCTCGTAATGGAGAGATAGGTATCGGTAGAGCCTTCTTTCCTGCCGAAGATGCAAGGAGCGCAATAGACTGGATTCAGGGTCTGCGGGAGCGTGGTATTCAGGTAACTCTTCTCCTCTTTGGCCGTATCATATTGATATAATGTATTGAACTGGGCCGTGCCTTCTGCCGGAGAGTTAAACACCACATGTCCCGTCAGGCCAAGACCTTTCCGGAGACTGACCGTGGCGTTGATCGCCGGACTATAGGTGGAGGTTAACTTGACCTCCTTCAGGTGGATATTACGCAGTTCGGCATACGCCGCGTCTACCTTGAAACTCAGTTCCAACCCGGCATAGAGGTGATCCATAAACAGGTTGAGGTAGTTTTCGCTGGAAATGCCGGACAGGTAGTTGTACTCCCCAACATCAGCAGATTTGTTCCAATTCTCATCAGTATCCCCCGTAACACGCCTGACACCCACCGTGACGCAGATGTCCTGATCGGTGAAGACGGGCAGATCGGTGAACTTCAGGTCGGCACCCTTCGAGTAGTCTGGGTTGTCCTGATCTGTGGCTGATATGTTGCAAGATATCTCACTATCGCCCAACTTGGCTGGCATATAGCCGTACATATAGTATTGCGTGTTCTCCTTGACGGCGAGGCCATTATTGAGCCATTTGCTGTCACGATAACTGAATGTGCCCGAATTGTACATCTGGTTGACAGTCATGATAAACAGTTTGATATCGTTCTCCACGACATCCGCAGGCTCGCTACCGTCACGGGTCACCGACAGCAGACGAACCTGACCGCCCTGCAGTTGCTCTGTCTCAGGGTCGTCTGAGCAGGCAGCCAACATCAGCAACAGGCCAACCCCAAGGAGGCTGCCCCAGATGCGTCGGTATGTGTATCGTGTCATCATATCACCAGTTATAGATATCATGTTCGTCTTCTTCTAAGGTCCACGCTTTCACATCGACTGCATGGAGCACCAGATCACCACTGCCCAGGAAGTAGCCGTATACAATCCAGGTGTGGTTGCGGGTGAAGTCGCCGGCCATATCCATTGTAAATGTCTTGGGGCCTTTTGATACACCACCCAGTTTGTAATTGATAGTACCTGTGAGTTGCTTGTCGGACTCACGCAGATAGAAGCGACCGAGTTCAGAGAGTTCAGCCGACTTCGTCACTGTGCCCTCGTCATCCACCTCCGATTTCAGGCCCTCATTGATGCGGTTTTCGTAGGCTTGGCCGCTCTCGCTTGCATCTTTATCGTAGACATATTGCACAGGGTCGATACTCTTGGCAATGTCCTCACTGGTTATGCCCGTAACAAGGTCTGCCGCCGATTCATAAGATGCTCCGACATGGCTTTTCTTTGAAGGAAGGTCAGGGTCAAGAAAGAGATATTCCTGCGTGGGCAGCACACCTTCAGCAAGGCTGATGCTGAGGTCGCTGATGGCCGGCACATTCGACACCGACTGACTGAAGATGAAGCGCACCTTCGATACGGCGCGTACCAGCCTGACGGTAGCCAGACCGCCGACAGAATTGACGACGCGGAAAACGGGCGACTCGCCATTGATAACCTGTTCCTTTAAGACGCCCGACATTGGCAGCCCTTCCACCGGTACAGATGTCACTGGCGAAGTCAGGCCGAAATAATCGGCGCTGTTATGCTGGATAAGGGCATCATTCAACTGCGTTACTGTCGTCTCAGCGTTTAAGGTCAGCCCACAATTGGCGGTTGTGGCATTGGCAACCACATAGACATCCACCGTCATACCCAGTGCCACCTTCTCTCCCATGTCATCGCTCAGTTCGATGGAGATTTCCTTCTGGCCTTCCCAAGTCATATTGGCCAGATGGACGTGACCAACCCGCTCGGCGAGATTGTCATGATTAAACACCCACACATCGAGGGTATTGATAGCCGCTTCGTCGGCAGAGGCATCCACGTCGCCGATGTCGGCACGGGTGACGATGGGCTTATCGGGGGCGAAGACATAGATCTTGAGCACCGACGGCTCCTTGGGCAGCGGATCCTCCTCCACCTCCTTGGGATCAGAGGCGCAAGCCACCGTCAGGAGCAGCATCATAATGCCGCCCAGCCACCATCCGATATGTCTCTCTTTAATTCTCAATTCTCAATTAATTACTCATCCAGTCTTATCGTTGTCGGCGTGGCCGCCACCCATTGGGGAGTTGTCTCCACACCGATTTCCAGATTGCTCGACAGCAGATTGGGCAGTACATTGTATGCCTTCTCCAGCGATGTCACCTTCATATTCACCGTGGTGGTATAGTCCTTGGTAAACACGTAGTTATCGTTAATTCCGTCCTTCCCGGTGTCGCCAGCAGTGTCCCACGCAATCTTACCTATCAGATAGAAGCGGGTTTCGGGGTAGACGGTGCCGTCGACGCACTTGAATGCCTTGCCGCTGTTGTTCTCAAACTCGAGGATGATCTCCACATCCTCCTGATAACCGCTCTGCAGCACCAAGGTTGTGCCGACTTCTTGCGTCGTGGTCGACAGGGTGACATTATCCTTCACCTTCGGGTCGTAGATGAACTTCACCTCGGCATCTGATTTGTCGGGCTGCTCGAACAGATAGTCCACGGGCCGTTGGCCGCATACGATGATGCCTCTCAGGGGGAAGTTAAATGTCACATCCTCATTGTTGACATCTTTTAAGGTCAAACCATCACTCGCACTAAGTTTCACCTTCATCTGCGCCACGGCATACTGTACAGGATCCTTTAATGCGACGGCCTTGGTTTCGGCGCTAACAAATGTCTCGTTTATGAAATATTTGCTCAAGACAGTATTCCAATCAGTCTCGTCTCTGTATATATCATCGTAATCTCTCTTCGTATTCGACGTACATAGCGCGCTGTTCACAAAAAAGTAGAGCGACGCTGGATAGGCGAAGCGCGACACGGCGTTGATGTTGTCGAGGGTCGTCGTTTGCAACTGGGGCTTGAAGCCTGTATGCTGTCCATCCTCATCCGTCCAAGTAGTCCACCGCAACGCAGCAGCACCATCGGGAAGACCTTTATCTCGAGGATAGGAATAGGTGTTGGTTATCGCATTGAGTTTATCTTCTGTAATGAAATCCACGATAGAATTCAGGATTTCTTTTTCATCCGATGTTATTTGTGAAGTCTCACTGTCTATATAAGTCTTAGCAGCCGCTTTCAATTCCTTCATCCACTGCTTCACACTGGCAGCAGAGCCAGGCAGATTGAAGCCGTGATTGGTGAAGTTCTTAAAGAGGTTGCTCATAACGGCATTGGTGGAAGTCTGCCAATTAGGAACATCTTCAATGATGGCATTCAGCGCTTCGGCCAACTTCCACGCATGGCCATCGGCAGGCGCCTCTGTCTCGTCATAGATAGGCTCCAATGAGAACTTGAAACCGTTCAGGACGCTCTTCGACCAGACCGTTGAGGGGAAGGTCGGCGTTATCAGCGAGCCGTTCTCCGCTTTACCACCATCAACGGCTTCGGCCTCACCATAAACCAGACAACCGTTAGCACCTTGCTTCATATCACAATATTCATAATAGTAGAATTTGGCTGCGGGGTCAGTCTTATCTACAGGTCCTTCCTCCTTTTTCACCTCCGAGCCATCGGGCACACCGTCGATGAGCGGTATGATGCGCTGGATGGTGACAGTGCGGCTCGTTCCCTCAACAGCATTGTCACCCTGTCGCGTATGACTGCCGACAGGGGAGGGAGAGAAGGTAAAGGCCAAGGGCACCCTGACGTAATCCCTAACGAGTTCGTCAGCCTCCCAGTCCTTGCAGCCCGTGAACAGCAGCAGTGACAGGATCAAGGAACACAGAGACGCAGAGACACAGAGATCTCTTATCCCTGCGCCAGCCCTTTGCTTCCTATTCTCCCTATGTCCCATTACCTTATTATTCACTATTCACTTTTCACTATTCCCTAAATATTCGGATGATACGTGTTGCCCGGCTTCCAGTCGAGCGTCACGCTGACACCCACCTCGGGGAGGTCGGTCACCACACTGCCGTCATCGAGGATCATCGCCTTGATGATCATCAACTGGCCGGCACGCAACGGCTCACGGACACCAAGCACGGTTTCAGTCACACTACCATCCATATTATTATAATAGGTGTGGAACGCCCAAAGAGCCTTCTCCCCAGGCTGTGCCACAAACGGGTCTTCCGTCTCGATCACCGTCCGCGTCACTCCCCTCCCACTGAGGGCTTGCATCTCCCTCGACGGGAAGTTGACCGAACAATAGCCGCCCAGGTCGCCACAGTCACTCTCCACGAAACTCGTCCTCACGATCGGAGGCTGCGGCGCAAAGACATAACTGCTGTCGCTCACGCTGAACGCCGAGGCGAAACCAGTGGCGAAGACACGCAGCCGACTGAGGTCGTGGCCACGCGGATCGACCACGAGGGCAGCGGCACAGTTGGCCATATAGAGCCTGACGTCGACCGACTGGTTCTCTCCTTCCCGCACACTGATCGGCTGGCGGGCAGTGAAGAGACCCGTGTTATGGGGCGAGATCGTGTCGGCTGATGCCGCCTGACTGAGCGAGGACTGATGACAGCGGTCGTCGCCCACGAGCGTCACCTGCTGATTGTCTCGCACGTTGGCCAGGGCCAGGTGCATATAGTCGCGCTTCGGCAACTGGATGGTGTAACGCTGCTGGCTGGCATCCATCACGTGCTGTTCGTGGTGGAGCCGTGCCGAGTCGCCCGCCGTGTCGTAGAACGACAGGTCGATGTCGTTGGCGTGGTCCGTAAATACACCACTCAGATGACGGCGCAGGGCCGCGGCCATACACTCATCGACATCCGCGCTGAGTTTGGTTGTCAGTTCAATGGACATATTGGTGACCAGCCGGATCTCGTAGTCCACTGCGACCTCCTCGCCGCAGTCGCTCTGATCCTCGTTGATCAGCGAGCAACCCGTCAGGACAGTCCCAAAGACCATCCCAACAGCCCAACTCAATATGTTCCAATTCTCAACTCTCAATTTTCAACTCTCTATTCTCCGCTCGGCTCTGCCAAGAACTTAAATCGACTCCCCCACACAGAAAAGAGGCCCGACTATCATCTGTCGATACGACATTTCTGCGAAACCGCCAAATATTTCGGTGGTTTTTCCGTATGGGGGTGTCAATAAGTCAAAGAACAATTATTATCTCGCTAATTCTCACAAGGGGGCTACCCCCTGTGAGAAGAGTGAAACTAAATGTTAACCTGGAAAGTGATGCCAGGCTGCCACTTCAAATCAACAGACATTCCAAGTTCCATTCCTTTACTGCGAAGATCTGGTATGGTATTGTAAGCATTGCCAAGACCTTGATTGTTACCTGCACTATTAGACCCTTGGGAAATAGTCAATTCTACTGTAGTGGTATAATCCTGCTCAAATACTTTGTCCCTTGCTGTACCAGTTTTTATATCTGATGTCTTCGTTGGATCGAGTTCTGCTATTAGATAAAATTTACATCCAGCAGGAACTATACCGTCTGCCCCCTGGAATGTCTCTCCTGTATTTTCAAATTCCAAGGCAATACGTACCTTTTGATTCTCACCTGTTGACGGAGTTTCAAAGACCAAAGTATGGTTTTGAATGGCACTGGGCTCATTATTTGTTACCATTGTATTATCTGCAACTTTATCATAGATGACACGATCAGAAGTACCTGTTGGTTCAAAATCACAATTGACTGCACTCTGTCCACCAACGATAACTCCAGTCAATTTCAAACCATTAGCATCAAGAACTACTGCATCCCCATTTCTATCGTATACAGTAACATCTCCTAACTTCACCTTTACATCAAGACGTCCTACAGCATACTGCAACGGGTTTTCAATTGCAATGGACTTTGTAGCTGTGGTAACTTCTTCTCCTGATGTATATTTATTCAAGATATCTGACCATGAATTAGTATTAACATAATACTGCTTTTCGAAAACATTAGAAGTTTTTATATTACTTTTTGTGCGATAATAAAGTGCTGCAGGGAATGTATATTTATCGAGAGAAGTAGTCTGATTAAATGTATTAATTGTACCAGCCCCTGTCGCAACACTTGCTTGCTTTGTATCTGACCAAGCAATATAAGCAGCACCATCAGGCAAATTGATATTAGCCGGGTAACCATTAATAGCATCAGTAAATGTCAGTGTACCATCATCTTTGGTATCAGAAGCATATGCGTCAGTCTTAATGGCAGTCTTGATTGCTTCTGATACTGCATCAGATTTTGAGAACACACTATGGTAAAGGCCCTGGACTGCTGCCTGCACAGAGGCCGAGGAACCGGCATGCAAGGAAGTGAAATTATCATAAAGGGTCTTAAGTGTTCCTGTGCTTTCCTTCCAACCCGATGCACCTGCAATGGCATTAATATATGCAACTAATGCATTGGCTTTTGCATCTGCAGTCGTAGTTGCAATACTTCTCAGACTGAAAGTAAAGCCAATAGGAGCATCTGTCCAGACTGTCGGTGTTATTATGGTACCGTTTGAGAACATCCCTGCAATTTCAGTTTCCGTAGGAGCAGACTCATTTGCTGGTTTTGTAGTACTTCCAGATACTCCATATAACAAGAAACTTTTAGTGCCTGTATTTATCTCGATATCAGTAAATAACTGTGCATGATCATAATTGGAAGTCGTTGTTGTTAGATCTGTTGTAAACGAAGATATAGAAGGAAGATCTATAAGCGTTCCTCCTGTACTTCCTATTCCATCTGCTTTAGATGTAAAACTCAGAAGTTTAAAGTCTTTTATTCCCAGGAAATTACCTGTTGCCTGAACATTTTCAGCAGTCATACGAGTAGCAGAATTATTCCCAACATTAGGAATCGAAATTGCAAATTGCGTCTTCACCGTGTTCGTCTCCGGATTATAGTCCGGATTGTCCACGATCTCGTCACCCGACGAGCATGCTGTGAGATTAACTGCGCCTGTGAGAACTATCGTACTCATCATGGCATACATAAAATTCTTCTTCATAACGTATCTATTTATTTTTGTTCTTATCACTTTAGCCACAGAAACTTGGTTTCTAACCGTGTATGAAATTCGACAGGCGTAATCCATTTAGATGGATCGCTGCGTTCTTGGTCCGCTTCATCCAGAGCAGCCTCAAGTTCTTCCAAAGTCCCAGCGTAACACTTACTTTTGTCTTCACGCATACGGATATCTGTTTATTATGTTCGTTTATTAGTCTTCTAATTGATAATATATACCACGTTAATCCCCAATTGGGGGAGGAGGAAGATGCGGTCGCCGTTGCCGAGGAAGGTGCCGCAGTGGGGGCAGTCGTATTCCTTGAACCAGGCGTAGCCGACGGCGATGCCGGCCTCGGCCTCGATGCGCCAGTCGCGGGCCAGGATCCAGGAGTAGCCGTACTTGGCGCCGAGGGCCACGAGGTCGCCCTGCAGGCGGTGGTTCTTGACGGCGGAATAGAGGCCGAAGGGGATGCTGGTGTTGCCCACGTTGAAGTGGCTATAGATGAGGTCGGCCTCCAGATAGGAGACGCGGCGCGTGCTGTCGAGGGGTACGCGCCAGAGAGAGTCCTTGGCGACGAAGCGGCTGTCCTGATGACGGCCGAAATAGCGGCGCACGTTCGGCGAGACGAGGAAGTGGCGCCATTTCTTGTTCTTCTGCTTGTCGATGTCCCAGGCGTTCAGGCCGATGTTGGCACCGACGGTCCAGGCAGAGTCGAGCCTGACCTCCGCACCGAGGTTCGGGGTCAGCGAGGCGGCATACGCCAAGTTGGTGCGCAGTGCCACCGATTGAGCACGTGTTTCACCGAGAAACAGAATCATCAGAAAAGTGATTAAGACGGTTGTTCTCTTGATTAATATGGACTCTTTTTTCAATTTCACGGTACAAAGGTAAGAATTTTTATTCAAAGTTAAGGTATTTTACGCGTGTGTTGTTATTAAATACCGTCAGATTATTCAAACAATTTGTCCATACGACAATTTCTTTACATTAGGGGGGGGTAAAATGTTATGACACATTCGCACCAACAATCAAAGATTTCATAAATACAATTTGTCTAAAACTGATACAACAACTTGTCAGAGGCAATGATTACCAGATGATTATGAAGAATATCAGAGAAAACGAATTCGGAGGAGCACAAAAGAAAAACATTCCAACAAATCGATGCATATTACTCCGAAATCGAGGCCAGGGAGGCTGCTTTCGAGCGATATTCTGAGGGTGTCATTCCGTAAACAGACTTGAAGGTGCGGTTGAACGTCACCGTGTTGCTCATACCGCATTCATTGGCAATAGTGGCAATCGTGTATTCGGGGTGCTCCAGCAACAGTTTGGCTGCATACGCCACACGTTTCATATTAATATAGACGGCGGCGTTGGAAGCGTCAGAATATTTGCCCATCATCTTGCCGAAGCGGTTCTTGTCCACACCAATCAGACGTGCCAGTTCGTCACGTCCTAAACGGGGATTCAGGAAGAGTTTGTCGCGAGTCACCTGCGTATCCATCTCCAAATACAGACGTCGGTCCTCATCGTCAGGTTCCTCCGTCTTATCGGCTGTCAGTCCGGCTTCGGCGCTCATACTCCTGATGTCTTCGAGCGCAGCCACCACTTCCGGCGACGTGAGCGGCTGGCCGCTGATGACCGCCTGCCGGTAGGTATCCAGCCCGTTGAGCACCTTGGTCAGCAGTTTGTTGCGGCGATTGATGACACGATTGTAGTAGAAAACGAGGGCTACCGTCAGTACCACAAGAATCAGCAGGGCAATCAGCAAGTTTACCATCAATGTATGGCGGTGCGCCTGTTTCTGCTCCTCCAGCAACCGATAGGTCGTGGTCATCTCCACTTGAGAAGCCCTTGCGTGGAGGCTGTCGGCTATGATCATCACATCGTCCAGGTATTTTAAAGCTGAATCGTGCTGTCCCATTGCTATCAGCACCTGCACTTCGTTGAAGATCATCTTCAGGTTCCAGTAGGAGATGGTATCGCCCACCACCGCGAGGAAGTCCCGACAGCGCCTGATCACTCCCAGCGCCTCCTCATTATGGCCGCTGAGTATCAGATAGGGCAATATCTCCGTGTCATCAACGGCATTGCCACCCGTCGTTCCCTGCCAGAGCGTGTAGGCCGCATCTGCCTCCACCATCCGGCCGGCCTCGGCCAGCAGCGTGGCCCGCAGGGCATAGACGCGACGGAGGGCACGTTCGTCGAGTTTCTGGATCTTCAGTTTCGACGAGTCGCGGGCAACCTGTTCGTGAAGCACAGTCAGTTCGATGGCCTCATCGTAGCGCTTGTCGCGTGTGTACATTTTTATTAAAATGGCGTAGAAGGCCCTGAGTTCGTTGATCTTCCGCTCGTTGGTGGAGGTCTTCATCAGTTCCAGGGCGTGCCGGCATAGGGCATAGCCCTTCTGGGTATCGCCGTGGAAATGATACCGTTTGCCCTTCATAAACTCCACCAGGGCCAGATAGTGGTTGTCGTGCAGACGCTCCGCCATCTCCCTCAACTTATAGATATAGAACACCAGATGTTCATCGTCGTGAATCAGGTCGTAGCCATCCATCATCCGCTTGTAGAGCGCCATCCTGATGCTGTCGCTGATAGACTTGTCCGCCAGGGCTTTCTCATAGAAGGGGAAGGCTTGCTGCACGAGTCGCATATTGCTGTACATATCGCCCTCCACCAGGTTGAGCCGCCACGCCGGCTCCATCTTCCGCTCGCGCATCGCCTGGAGGATGGCCAGCGAGGTGTCGAGACTGGTGATATTGTAGGCGTAAGCCTGCTGGATGGTGAGCATCGAGTCGACGGCAGGTCCTGTGCCCAGCGTCACCCGCTGCGCGTCAGCCCGCATCCCTGTTAAGGCGAGCAATACCACCAACAATAGGCTCACTCTCTTCATCGCATTGATTATTTGTAATGCAAAGATAAGCATAAATAGTTTGAGGTGGCACATTTATAAAGAATATTTAACAAAAAAAGTGATTTCCGGATAGGGTGCTGGCGGTCTCTCCTGTATTGATAGGCCATCCGAAAGTATTCTATCGTGTTTTTTCTTCTATTTGTGATTGGTATAAATTTCTTTTGAGAAAAAGTTATGAAATTAGGTAAAAACATACATAATCTATAATAACATACTGGTATATAGAAACTTATCTTATGTAGGTTACCTACATAGACTTAGGTAAACATACATAAATCAGGTAAAAATAAGGCATTAACAGCAGTCAAAAGGCAGCAAAAGGCCGATAAACAGGCGTGTTTCTCAATCACAAAGATAATGGAAACAACTTGTTTCGCTTTGGGAAACACTTTGTTTCTCCTTACGAAACAAAGTGTTTCTCATTTTGGAACAAGGGTGAAACACTATTTCTATAAGAGAAAGGTATGTCTTGGTTTTTCTGAAAAATGGTGTATTTATGTAGGTTTAGGTACTACAAAACAACAAACATACATATTCTATCTATCTGAGACACTGCAAGATAGCATAGAATATGTATGTTTTAGCCACTTTTCAAAACTATTTGTAGAGAAATGAAAAGTTGCGGTTTAGAGCGTCTGATCAGAACTCCAGGATGAGCGTCTGACGCGGTTTAAGTTCCTGAATGCCAGTGAGGTCGAAGTAGCGGTTGGTCAGGATGTCGCGGGCCTTGGTCTTCGCGCCGATTACCTCCTGATAGCGTGCCATCTCCATCTTGGCGGGCTTGCTGGTGCCGTTGAGGACGGTGAGCACGGTGCGGGTGACCTCCCCTGACCCCTCCTGTAGGAGGGGGAACTGGCGGGCGATGACGTAGATGCCGTTATAGGGGATGAACTGCGTCTGCGAGCCCTCGATGATGACCTTGTTGCCCTGTCGCCAGTGGAGCAGGCGGCTCAGCCAGTTGAACATCGCGGCCTCAGCCCTCGTGCGGCCCTCCTTGGTGAAGCAATTGTGCTTGTCGCCAGGGAATCCGCCGGGGAAGTCGCAGCGCACGTTGCCATCAGTCACCTCTTTCGTGCCGTTCATCAGCACCTCGGTGCCGTAGTAGAGTTGCGGGATGCGTTTCACCGTCAGCAGCAGGGCGAGGGCCTGTTTCAGGGCGAGCGTATCGCGGCCGTTGCCGAGGAAGCGGTCGGTGTCGTGGTTCTCGATGAAGGCCATCACGCTGGCGGGGTTGGGATAGAGGTAGTCGTAGACGAACGAGTTGTAGAGTCGGTTCAGGCCGTTCCACCAGGCGTCGGTCTCCTCGTTCTTGGCCTGGTTCAGTTTGTCGAAGAAACTGAAGTCCATCACGGTCTTGAGGTAGGAGTTAGAGACCTCCCCCTTCCCCTCCTGTAGGAGGGGGGCTATTTTGGAGTCCTTCTGCCAGGCGGCGGTGTAGGCGGGCTCTGTCACCCAGGTCTCGCCGACGGTGTTGAAGTTGGGATATTCGTCGTCGAGTTCCTTCATCCACTGGGCCATCGCATCGGCGTAGGCATAGGGATAGGTGTCCATTCGGATGCCGTCGATGCCGACGGTCTCGATCCACCAGATGCTGTTCTGGATGAGGTAGCGCATCAGGTGGGGGTTATGCTGGTTGAGGTCGGGCATCGAGGGGACGAACCAGCCTTCGGTGGTCTCCCTGAGGTCGATCTTGGAGGCATAGGGGTCGACGACGGGGGTGAGTTTGTAACTGGTTTGGAGGTATTTGCTAGCATGACTAGCCTGACTAGCCTGACTAGCATCGCTAGCCTGACTAGAACTACTAGGATCACTAGAAATGCTAGAAATGCTAGAAATGCTAGAATCCCTAGAATCCCTAGAATCACTAGTTTCTGAAGCGAAGCCGGTCATGGGGTCGCGGCCGCTCTGCTGCTCGGTGAGCCAATCGGGGGTGTTGAGCCAGTCCTTCGAGGGCATGTCATGGGTCCAGGGGTGCTCGAAGCCGCTGTGATTGAAGATCATATCCATCACGATCTTCAGGCCCTTGGCGTGGGCCTCGTCGCAGAGGCGCTTGTAGTCGGCATTGCTGCCGAAGCGGGGATCCACCTTATAATAATTAGTGGTGGCATAGCCGTGATAGGTCGAGTAGCCGTTCTTGGAGTCGGGCGAGTCGTTCTCGAGGACCGGGGTGAACCAGAGGGCGGTCACGCCGAGTTCCTTGAAGTAGTCGAGGTGCTCGCGGATGCCGTTGAGGTCGCCGCCGTGACGGAGGCTGGGCTTCGTGCGGTCCTCCACATAGGAGCGCATCCCCTTGATCTGCGGGTTGTGGCCTTCGCCCTGTGCAAAGCGGTCGGGCATCAGCATATAGAGCACGTCGGCGTTGGTGAAGCCCATCCGCTTGTCGCCGCTCATCTCGCGCTGCTTCAGTTGATACTGCACCTTGGCCTTGCCGAATACGAGCGTCATCGTGCCGGGCTGGGCACCCTTCAGGTTGAGGTAGACGAGGAGGTAGTTGGGCGAGTCGAGTCGCACGAGGCTGTCGATAGTGACGCCTGGGTAGTCGGTTGTCACACTGGCAACATCGCGGATGCCCTTACCGTAGACCATCAACTGCACGGTGGGGTTCTTCATCCCCACGTACCAGTCAGTCGGTTCGATTCGGTCAATCACTGCTTTCTTTGCTGCCATCACTGTCAAGTTAAGTGCCACGAGGGCGGTTACCATTAAAAATCTTCGCATAATCATCTAGTTTATATTCAGTTACGTTTGATCCATCGCTTGCTGACGGGCTTCTTGGTCAAGTCGGGCAGGCCGCCGCCGACATAGGTGATGCAGATGCCCTTGTCCCACTGCTCACGGATATACTCCTTCACCTGGTCAGGCGTGATCTGGAGGTTCTGGAAACGGCCGTCGCCACGCTCATAGTTGCCGTAGACGACGACATACTTGCCGGCACCGTACTCCACTTGATGGAGGTTGAAGCCCTTGCGCCACACCTCCATCTGCACCATCTCCATCAGTTCTGCCGTGGAGTTGGCCCAGAGGTAGCCCTGCGAGGTATAGTTGGAGTTCTCGCTCATCACCACGGTCCAGGCCTGTCCGTCGAAGGCCAGCGAGGTGATGCAGTAGCCGTTGCGCGTGTTCTCGGCAATCCAGGGAGCCAGGTTGTCCCAGGTCTGCCGCCAGATGGTCTGCCGGGTGATGCCCGTACCCTGCGAGAGAACCACGAGCCAGTCCTTCTCGCTCCTGGAGACGGCAGTCACGACGTAGCCCTCCTTACTCTTGGCGGCGATCCACTCCTCGGGCCAGTCGGCACTCACGAAGTAGGTCTGCATCGTATAGGGCGTGTTCTTGGCCAGGATGACCAGCCAGCCCTCGCTGGTGTAGGCGGCGGAGATGATGCGCTTACCCTCGTTCCAGCAGTTGACGATGTCGTTCTGGTCAATGGGCTGGCCCTCGTAGGCAAACCAGGTTTCTTCGGTGTAGGGCAGTCCCGACTCCGAGATCAGCAATGTCGGGTTCTGGGCTGTCGCAGCCATTACGGCCAGTTGTGCAAACAGCACCAAACATAGTTTCTTGAAGTGTTTCATATTTTACATTGATTGATTTTAATCGTGTAGGATCAGGGCCGACTGAGGCTTGACGATGGCCCGTCGGCCAAAGATACGGCTCGTAGAGTCCTCGTCGATCACGCCGTCCTGGCAGACCACGGTGTACATCGCCTTCGGAATGTCCACCTTCACCTCTTCGCGGTTGGCATTGAGGATGACGATGATGTTGCGCCAGTCATCGCGGCCCGCATAGTCTTTCAGGCGGAAGGCCACGGTGCCCTGCGGCGCATCGAGGAACTCCAGATGCTTACGCACCAGCCCGGCATCGCCGAGGCGGAAGGCAGGGTGGTTGTTGCGGAGGGCGATCAGGTTCTTGTAATACTCGAAGACCTGCGGGTATTTCTCCTTGTTGGCCCAGTTGAGTTGGTTGATGCTGTCGGGGGATTCGAAAGAGTTGTGGACGCCTTTCTTGTCGCGGAGCAGTTCTTCGCCGCTGAGCATAAAGGGGACGCCCTGCGAGGTGAAGACGGCGGTCTGGGCGAGGAGGTCGAGGCGAATGAGTTCGTCGGGCGTAAGAGCGGGTATGCTGGCGCGGAGGCGGTCAACGAGGCACATGTCATCGTGACAGGAGACGTAACTGATCATCTGCGTCGGCTCGAGGGCCCAGGGAGCCTTGCTGTAGTTCACCTTCGACATATCCACCTGCGGATGCTGGATGGCGCCGACGATGCCGAACTTGAGGCTCTCGGTGAGAGAGATCTCCCCCGCCCCATCTTGTTGAGGAGCACCGAGCCAGCCGGGGACGGTATCGTCGGAGAAGGGGCCGCGGAGGGCATCGCGGATCTCGTCGGAGAAGGCGGCGATGCGGGGCATCTGCGGGATATTGGCCTTCATACCCAATTGCTCGTTGGGCAGGGCGCAGGCACCTGCGCTCCAGCCCTCTCCATATATAAATATGGTGGGATCGATCTCGTCGACAGCCTGGCGGATGGCGTTCATCGTGGCGATGTCGTGGACACCCATCAGGTCGAAGCGGAAGCCGTCAATGTGGTATTCCTTGATCCAGTATTTCACGGATTCGATCATGAAGCGGCGCATCATCGGCTGGTCGCTGGCGGTCTCGTTGCCGCAGCCGGAGCCGTTTGAGTAAGAGGTGAGAGGTGAGAGGCGATAGTAATAATCAGGATAGGTGCGCTGGAAGTTGGAGTGCTCGATGTCGTAGGTGTGATTATAGACCACGTCGAGGATGACGCGGATGCCGGCACTGTGGAGGGCCATCACCATCTCCTTGAACTCACGGATGCGGGTCTCGGGGGTATAGGGATCCGTCGAATAACTGCCTTCGGGTACATTATAATTTACGGGATCGTAGCCCCAGTTGTACTGCGGCGAGAAGTCGGGCTTGGCGGGTATCACGCCCTTCGGCAGACCCTCGTAGGCATGCTGGTAGTAGAGGTCAGGGTCGATGCGGGTCTCGTCGACGGAGCCGAAGTCGTAACTGGGCAGGATATGGACGGCATTCACGCCCAACTCCTGCAAGTGCTCGATGGCCCACGGCTCGGTGAGAGCCAGGAACTTGCCCGGATGCTTGGCATCGGGACGGGCGATGGAGAAGTCGCGGTGGTGCATCTCGTAGATGACGAGGTCGGCGGGCGACTTCGTGACAGGCCGCTCATCGCAGCACCAGTGCTCGGGATCCGTCGAGGCCAGGTCGACGATGTAGCCCCGCTTGCCGTTCACGCCGACGGCCTTGGCAAAGACGCCTGGGCACTCACCGCGGCCGATGTCGAAGGTATAGTAGGCACCCTTCAGGTCACCCTTCACCGTCACCTGCCAGTAGCCCTGCTGGTTATACTTCATCCTCTGAACCTTCCCCCGTTTGCTGTCGGCCTTGGGATAGACCCTCACCAGCGGCTTGCTGTCGGCAGGGGCAAACAGCCGGAAGGTAGTAGCCTCCGGCTCGTACGTCACTTCGTTGAACTGAAACTCTTGGGCCTGGCCCGTCAGGGTTGTCATTGTCAGTAGCATTGCGAATACAAATTTCCTCATTTTTTAGGCGTTTGTTGGATTTATCGGCACAAAGTTATAAAAAAAAGATGAAATGTGATGGCTTTTACAACATTTTTTGTATCTTTGCAGTGTGCAAACGATAAAACTATATGAGATTACTAGCCACAACGATCCTACTTATTCTGTCATTGGCACTTTGGGCACAAGGTGCTGATATGGAATCCAGATACCGCCAGATCGACGAGGCCATCGCCCAGTCGCCGCAATACGTAGCCCAGCGCGAAGCCAAGATCACTACCGCCCGCCGCGCCTTCGAGACCGCCAGCGGCCAGCAGAAGTACGACGAGGGCCTACGCCTCTACGAACTCTACCGACCCTTCGTCAGCGACTCCGCCATCTACTTCCTCCGCCAGTGCATCAGCCTGGCCGAAGAAGCCGGCAACGCCTCCAACGAGGTACGCTGCCGCTCGCTGCTCGCCATTCGCTGCGCCAACATCGGCCTCTACGACGAAGCCCTCAACATCCTCGACGCCATCAAGATCGGCGACGACCTGGAGAAGAGTGCCCTCGGCACCTACTATGAGGCCTATAACAACGTCTACAGCGAACTGGCCTACTACACCCGTCTCGACGATATGCGGGCCCTCTACCAGCAGAAGGAACAAGCCTATAAGAAACTGATGTTCGACTGTCTGCCGCCCAACAGCGAGACCATCTACCTCCGACGTGAACAGGCCGCCCAGGCCGAAGGCAAACTGAAGGAGAGCATGCAGATCAACGACGAGTGGCTGAAGACCGTGGAGGAAGGCTCCCACCCCTACGCCCTCGTGGCCCTCTACCGCTATATCGAATACAAGATGCAGCGCGACACGGTGCAGATGATGCACTGGCTGACGGAGTCGGTGCTGGCCGACATCCGCAACGCCGCGATGGACCAAGGCTCAATGTGGGAACTGGCCAACGAACTGATGCTCAGTGGCGACGTGGACCGCGCCTCCCGCTACATCAGTTACACCAGCGACTGCGCCAACCGCTACGGCTCCCGTCAGCGCAACTGGCAGATCGCCCCGCTGCTGACCTACATCGCCAAGGAGTATAAGCAGCAGAGCGAAGACACCACGACCCAACTCTGGTTCACCTTAGGCGCCATCAGCATCCTGGCCCTGCTGCTGCTCGCCGCCCTCTTCTTCGTGCATCGCCGCAACTACCAGTTGGCATCGGCTCGTAACGCCCTGAAGACCAGCAACGACGAACTGGCCGCCGCCAACCGGCAACTGGGCACGGCCAACCAGCAACTCGCCGCCCAGACCGACGAACTCTCAGCCCTCAATTCCCAACTCTCCAGCCTCAATTCCCAATTGACCGAGAGCAACCGCGTGAAGGAAGAGTACATCGGCCGCTTCATGAGCCTCTGCGCCCAGTATATCGACAAACTCGACAACTACCGCAAGATGGTGAACAAGAAGATGAAGAACAAGGAACTCGACGAACTGTTCCAGATCTCCAAGTCGACCGAACTGAAGGAGAAGGAACTCGACGAACTCTACGAGAACTTCGACCACGTGTTCCTGCACCTCTTCCCCAACTTCATCGACGGCTTCAACAACCTGCTGCTGCCCGAGGCCCAGGTGCGCCCCAAGGAGGAGAACCGGCTGACGACCGAAATCCGCATCTTCGCCCTCATCCGCCTGGGCTTCGAGGACTCATCGAAGATTGCCGAGTTCCTGCACTATTCCGTCAACACCATCTACAACTACCGGGCCCGCATCAAGAACGGTGCCGCCGGCAACCGCGAACTCTTCGAAAAGCAAGTAAAAACCCTGTAAAAGGGCGATAAATGTAGGAAATACACCTCTATATTCCGTCCACTCTTTTAGGAAATCGGGTAAAACGTAACTAACTGATAACAAGATATTTGACTTTTGGCGACGGGCAAAATCATCCACTTTTTCGACTAACCGACGATTTTTGTATTCCTTTTTTAACTAATTTTGCACCGTCGAACCTAAACGACAGAGAATTTTCTAACTCAATTAACAATATTAATTAAACAAGGTATGAAAAAAAGCAGGTTAATGACGATGTTAGTGGCACTACTGGTGTCAATGGCATCCTACGCCCAAGGTCTCTTGGGTACTGTGATTGACGAGAACGGCGAGCCGGTCATCGGTGCGACCGTTGTCGAGAAAGCCAATCCTCAGAACGCAACGATCACCGACTTCGACGGTCAGTTCCGCCTGAAAGTCGACGCAGGCAAGGTGATCGTGATCTCTTACGTGGGCTACATCTCGCAGGAGGTGACCGCCCAGAACAACATGACGGTAAACCTGAAGCCAGATGACAAGATGCTCGACGAAGTGGTGGTCATCGGTTACGGTGTACAGAAGAAGAGCGTGGTGACGGCCTCTATCGCCAAGGTCAGTTCGGAAGACCTGGAGGGCAAGACCCGTCTTCGCGCCGAGGATGCCCTGAAGGGTATGGCCGCCGGTGTGAACGTGACCTCAGCCTCCGGTCAGCCTGGTGCCAAGTCGATGATCCGCATCCGTGGTATCGGAACCATCAACGACTCTAATCCTCTTTATATTATCGACGGTATGCCGACCGACCAGGACGGTATGGAAAGCGTCAACCCCGGCGACATCGAGAGTATCGAAGTGCTGAAGGACGCTGCCTCTGGTGCCATCTACGGTGCCCGTGCCGCCAACGGTGTGATCCTCGTGACCACCAAGAAGGGTAAGCAGGGCAAGGCCTCCATCAACTACAACTTCAGTTACGGTTGGCAGAGTGCTTGGAAGAAGCGCGACGTAACGGGTGCTACCGACTACGCCATCCTGCAGAACGAGCGTGCCGTGCAGACTGGCTCGGCTCCCCTCTATGCCGATCCCTACAACCTGACCGACGCCAACGGCGACAAGATCAACGGTTTCGGCACCAACTGGCAGGATCTGCTCTTCAACGACAATGCCCCCATCGTGCAGCACGACGTCAGCATCAGCGGTGCCTCGGAGAAGGTGAACTACTACCTGTCAATGGGTTACTTCACCCAGGAGGGTATCATCGGTGGTAACTACGGCCAGTCCAACTACGACCGTCTGACCATGCGCTCCAACAACCAGTTCAACCTGTTCGACGACTCGAAGGAGCGTAACTTCCTGAACAAACTCGACTTGGGCGCGAACATCTCTTATATGCGTGTTCACAACACTGGTATCGAGGCCAACTCCACCTGGGGATCTCCCCTCGGTTCAGCCCTCTACCTGGCTCCCACACTGCCTGTCACACTGAATGCAGGATATGAACAGAATGCAGACGGAACGCCTAACTATAATGCGCCTCGCATTGGCCAGCAGATGATTGACCGCTATTCGGCTTACGACCTGTATACCGACTGCTACGGCAATCCCTATACGATTCCCGGCTTCATCGGCAGTTATCAGGAGCAGAACAACCCCATCGCCATGATGCAGGGCAATCCCTCGAAGAACTGGAGCCACAAGTTTATGCCGAAGTTCTCGCTCGACCTGCAGTTGTTCGACGAACTGAGATACCACTTCACCTACAGTGCCGAACTCTCCTTCTGGGGCTACAACGCAGCAACCCTGCAGAAGTACTACCTCTCAGGAAACAACAATGCCGACCACACTTCGGCTACAGCCTATAAGGGTAACAACACGACCTGGCAGGTGGAGAACACCCTGACCTACGACAAGACCTTCGGCAAGCACTCTATCGGCGTGGTACTCGGCCAGAGCGCCCTGAAGTTCAAGGGCGACGAACTGGGTGGTTCACACTGGAATCTGGTGAACACCGACAAGCCTTCTATCAACTACACCACCGGTGGTGATCTGGAACTCTCTACCGATGCTGACGGCAAAATTACTGGTGCCAAGAGCCTGGTAGGCGCTTGGGGCGGTCCCTACACCGAGCATCGCCTGAGTTCACTCTTCGCCCGTCTGAGTTACAACTTCGACGAGAAGTATATGTTGCAGGCCACGATCCGTCGTGACGGTTCAAGCCGCTTCGGTAGCAACAACAAGTACGGTGTGTTCCCCTCAGCCTCTATCGGATGGAACATCATGAACGAAAACTTTATGAAGGACACCCGCGACTGGCTCACCAACCTGAAGTTCCGCGCCAGTTGGGGTAAGAACGGTAACGACAATATCGGCGACTTCGCCTATACCACGCTGACCGCTCTGGGTAACACCAGTAACTACTACTTCGGACGTTCGGCAGCCATGATCTACGGTTCGAAGGCCAACCGCCTGGCTAATGAAGACCTGAAGTGGGAGGAAAGCGAGCAGACCGACCTCGGCCTCGACTTCGGCTTCTGGAACAATCAGTTGACCTTCTCGGTAGACTACTACGTGAAGAAGACCAACGGTATGATCATCGAGATGCCGATCCCGAGTTATGTCGGTGAGGCCCGCCCGCTGGCCAACGTCGGCGATATGAAGAACAGCGGTTGGGAGTTCGAACTGGGCTACAAGTGGAACATCGCCGATGCCCACTTCGCCATCAAGGGCAACGCCTCCTATCTGAAGAACGAACTGAAGAACCTCGGTAACGACACCGGTTTCCTGAACTACGGCATCAGCCAGTTCTCTGACGGCGGCACCCGCGCCGAGAACGGCCAGCCCTTCCCCTTCTTCTATGGCTACAAGACCGACGGCATCATCCAGAATGCTGCCGAGGCCGCTGAATACAATGCCAAGTACGGCACCAACAAACAGCCCGGTGACTTCCGCTTCGTGGATACCGACGGCAATAACATCATCAACAGCGACGACCGTACCAATATCGGTAACGGTGTACCCGACTGGACCTTCGGTCTGAACTTCGACGCAGAGTGGAAGGGCTTCGACCTGAGCCTCTTCTTCCAGGGCGTGAGCGGTGCCGACGTCTTCGATGCCACCTACCGCCAAGATATCGCCTCCGGTAACTATCCCACCTGGGTACTCCAGCGCTGGACAGGTGAGGGCACAAGCAACACCGTGCCTACACTGGGTAAGAGCGAGAACTGGGTTTGCAGCGATATGTACATCCAGGACGGCAGTTACCTGCGCCTGAAGAACATCACGCTCGGCTATACTCTGCCCCGCAACCTCACAAAGAAGATCAACGTCAGTCGCTTCCGCATCTATGCCCGTGCTGAGAACCTCTTCACTTGGACCAAGTACTGGGGCTTCGACCCGGAAATCGGTTCCGGCTCTACCTCTCTCGGTGTTGACTACGGTGTCTATCCGCAGGCTCGTACCTACACCCTCGGCTTTAACATCTCGTTATAATGCATAATTCATAATGCATAATTTATAATATTATCAAAACGAAACAAGTATATGAAACAGATTAATCCAAATATAAAGAATAGAATGCGCAGCCAATTGTGCATTATGCATTATGCATTATGCATTGCAGCAGCATCGCTGCTGCTGGCATCCTGCAGCGACGACTTCTTGGAGGTGAAGAATCCGACAGGTGAGCCTCTGGAGGAATACTATACAACGGAGGAGACCCTGAACGAGGCACTGACCTCGGCCTACGCTCCCCTGCACTGGCCCGACTGGGACGGTTCAGCCTACAACGACCTGACCGTTGACGGTGAGATCATGGGCGACGACTTCTGGGTGGGCGGCTCCAACGCCACCGACAACGAGCACTGGCACAAACTCTTCAACTTCGAAGGCAACGGCAACCAGACGCTGGCCACCCTCTGGGGCGACTTCTACAGCGGCATCAAGCGTTGCAACGACGCCATCAAGTATGCCGGATGGCCCGGCAATGCCAGCGAGAGTTTCCGCCGTTCGATGGAGATGCAGGCCCGTCTGCTTCGCGTGTACTATTATAATATACTCTGGCACTACTACGGCAATGTTCCTTTCTATATTGAGAACCTCACCATGCCTTATACCGCTCCGCAGTTACAGGCCGACGAAATCTACAACCTGTTGCTCCCTGAACTTGAGGAGATTATCGCCTCTGGTGTACTGCCCATGCGCTGGGAGACTGCCGAGAGCGGCCGTGTGAGCCAGGCCTTTGCCTATATGCTCTATGCTGAGATGGTGATGTACCAGAACGACAGCGCACGCTATCCGCAGGCACTCTCTTATATGAAGGCCATCATCGGCGACTCAAGTTATTCACTCAATCCCGACTTCGCTGACCTCTGGTCGGAGAACGGCGAGTGGTGCGCAGAGAGCATCTTCGAGATCAACTACAACGATGACCAGGCACAGCGCAACTGGGATACCTCAATGGCTGCCGGTGGCACGGTATTCCCCACACTCTGCTCTCCCAACGGCTGGGGCGGCGGCGAAGGCTGGGACAGCGGTAACGACGGTTGGGGATTCCTGCCCTGCAAGGTTGAGACCTACAATATGTACGCTGAGAACGACAAGCGTCGCGATGTCACCGTTTGGGACGTTCGTGGCTACACCTATACCGAGCGCTACCAGGACACCCACCTCTGGCATGGCAAGTATCGCCCGCAGTCAGAGAACAACAAGGATTGTCCGACTTCCAAGAACCTGAACTACAATAATAACAAACGCATCTATCGCTATGCCGAGACTCTGCTCAATGCAGCCGAGTTGCTGCTCGAAACAGGTGGCAACGCCTCTGAGGCTGCCGGCTATGTAAATCAGGTCCGTGAGCGTGCAGGTCTGACTGCACTCACCAGTGTCACTATCGACGACATCTTCACAGAGCGTCACCTGGAGTTCTGCGGCGAGGGCAAGCGTTACTTCGACCTCGTTCGTGCCGAGGGCATCAGCGGTGCCACACAGAAGGCTTCTACCGTCCTCGTACCCGATTCCTACGGCTATCGCACGAACAGTTGGACTCCGAGCAAGAAGCACATCCCTCTGGCTCAGAGCGAACTCGATGCTGACCCGACACTGGTTCAGAACAACTATTAATAATGCATAATTCATAATGCACAATTCACAATTAATGATATAAACATATAAGAATTATGAAACAGATATTATCAAATATAAAACTGATGCGCAGCCAATTATGCATTATGCATTATGCATTGTGCATTGCAGCAGCATCGCTGCTGATGACAGCCTGCTCGCCCGACAGTTTCGACGGCGCAGACCCATACGGCATTCCGACAGTCAGTGGAAATGACTTTCAGATGTCAGTAGACCAAGAGACGAACCAGATGGTAGCAACCTTTAATGCCCCGACAGGTACCTACCCCATCTGGATCATCGACGGCACCAGTTATTCGACCCTGAACGAGGTGGGCTATAAGAACACCGAGGCTGGCACACACACCGTGGGACTGAAACTCGGAAACCGCAACGGCATCAGCCACGGAACAATGGAGAAGGAGTTCACCTTCAACGAGACCAAGGTAGACTACACAGCCGACTTCCGCCGCATCACGGGTAAGGAGTGGCGCTTCGCCAACAAGGAAGCAGCCCACCTCGGCTGCGGCCCTGCCGGTACAGCCGGTACGGAGTGGTGGTCAGCCTCTGCAGATGAGAAGAAAGACTTCGGTATGTACGACGACCGCATCACCTTCACCGCCGACACCCGCAAGGGCGGCACCTTCAACTACAGTGCCGGTGCCGACGGACTGACCTATATCAATAAGGGTGTGGCTAAATGGGGTACTCAGAATGAAGCAGAAGACGTGGATGTTGCCATCGGCGACCAGACCTCTACCTGGAGTTTCGAAGTGTACGATTGGGAAGATGCCGATGGCAATGTCACCCCGCAGACCTATATTCAACTGGCTGCTAACACGGCATTCCCCTACATCAGCAGCGACGCCCAGTACGAGAACCCGAAGTTCCGCATCGAGCAGTTGACAGCCTCGAAGATGGTACTGGTTTACGATGCGCCCGACCGTGGCATTGCCTGGCGCTTCATCTTTACCAGTGCTGAAGCCGAGGCCGTGTTTGAGGGCTTCGATGCCAACAGCGACTGTAACCTCTTTAAATCAGCGTCTTATACGAACACTTACTATTATGCTCCGGGCTGGGCACAAATTGCCGATCCTGAAGTGACAACTGGCACAAACAGTTGGACAGTGAATCTGCCGGCTGCTACTTTCGACCAATGGCAGGCCCAGATGGCTTTCCGTACGGATATGACCACCAATGCTGCCACCAACTACGACTTCTCGGCCGTATTCACTTCCAATAAGGATCTGAATGGTATGACAGTGAAACTGACGCAGAACGATAACGACGATGTCTATTTCTTCGCTGACCGCATCGACCTGAAGGCAGGTGAGGAATACATCTTCTGGAAAGCCGATATGCCAGGCATCGACATCCCCGACGTGAAACTCGTGCTCGATTTCGGCGGTTGCCAGGACGGAACCATCATCGACATCAGCAATATCGTACTGAAGGAGCATGGCTGTGATGACGGCACTAAGATTCCAGAGGAGAATCCCGGTGGTAGCGATACACCTACAGCGGACTGGAACTACGAGGCTGGCAGCAATATGTGGAAGGCTGTTGACGACGGTACGCTGTTTGATGCCTTCGGCTACTACTTCGCCGATAATGGCTGGGGCGGCATACCATACTCTGAGGCTACCCACAATGGCGACACCTACGAGATTACACTGCCAGAGGGACTCGGCGGCTCACAGTGGCAGGGCCAGTTCCACATCGACACCAAGTTGACTGCAAGTGCCTCGAAGACTTACAATTTCTATCTCGTGATGGAGGCTGACCAAGATTGCCCGCAGGTGACCTTCAAACTCACCGATGCCGGCGATACCAACTTCTTCTTAGAGGAGCGCAACGATGTGAAGGCCGACGTGCCCTTCATCCTGAAGCGCGAGGGTCTCACCCTGAAAGAAGGCACCGATGCCGAAGCCATCCGTCTGTTCTTCGACTTCGGCGGTTCACCAGCAGGCACCCACATCAAGATTAGCAAGATCTATCTCGAAGAGGTGACAAACCTGTCTTACGACGATCCCGCCAACTTGTGGAAGGCTGTTGACGAAGGCAGTGCATTTATCTCCTACTTCTACTATATGGCCGACCAAGGTTGGGGTGGCATCCCCTATGAGGAAGCCAAGCACAACGGCAACACCTATTCACTGACACTGCCCGAAGGTCTCGGCGGTAGCCAGTGGCAGGGACAGTTCGCCATCAACAGTACGCTGTCTGTCGCCCAGAACGACAAGTACAGTTTCTCGTGCACCATCACGGCTGATGCCGACCTGCCAGGTGTGACCATCAAACTCGTAGAGACCGACGATGCAGACGGCACAAAGCACGACAGCAACTTCTACTTCGCCGAGCGTCATGACATCAAGGCCGACGAGCCTTACGTCTACACCGTCACAGGCTGCACGCTGCCCCTGAACGATGCCCATGCCCTCTCGCTCTATTTCGACTTCGGCGGCTCGCCTGCCGGTACCAATGTGGAGATTAGCAACATCACCCTGATTAAGGAGTGATATATGTAAACTCATAAACTCAACAACTTATAAACTCAACAAAATGAAAAAGATGTTATTATATTCATTCCTGATGTCAGCAGCACTGGTGGCAGCCAGTTGCGAGGGTGACAAATACAATATGCCGGAAGAGGCCGCGCCAAACGCTACCATCACTGTGGATGCGGAAACCATCAGCGCACCCGCCGAGGGCAATACCTATACAGTCAATGTCAGCACCACTGGTGTAGAATGGGGCGCATACGCCGATGCAAGTTTCATCACCGTCAGTGCGAAAAACTCCGCAGCCCAAACGGGTACTCTGTCTGTCACGGTTCCTGCTAATCCAGAGACAGAGGCCCGCACGGGCTCTGTCACCATCATGTCCGGCACGGCCCGCAAAGTCATCACCGTCACACAGGCCGCTGCTGAGGAACCTGCCTACGATGCTCCCGAAGGCTACAGCCTTGTCTGGAACGATGAGTTCGACAGCGGCACGGAACTGAACAGCAGCGACTGGACTCACGAGGTATGGGGCAAGGGCACGGTGAACGACGAGCAGCAGTACTACGTCAATCACCTGTCGCCTTCCGGCAAAGCCGTCACTGAAATCAAGAATGGCAAACTCCGCATCAATTGTTTCAAGGAGGACGGCAAGATATACTCTGGTCGTGTCTATGCCAAGGTGAAGTCGGGTTGGACTTATGGCTACATCGAGGCTAGTATCAAGTTGCCTAAGGGTAAGGGTACCTGGCCTGCCTTCTGGATGATGCCCGTGAACTTCACCTCGTGGCCTGCCGATGGTGAGATTGACATTATGGAAGAGGTAGGCGGACATCCCAATTATGTGTCCAGCAGTCTCCATGCCAATGCCCACGTACACTCTAATGGTACGCAGGTGACTCACGAGATGCTGTGCGAAGGGGCGGAAGACGACTTCCACACCTATGCCATCAAGTGGACACACGAGAACATCACTACCTATGTCGATGGTCAGGTGCAACTCTCCTACGACAACCGTGGTCTGGGTCGTGATGACTGGCCTTACGACGATCCGTTCTATGTCATTCTGAACCTGGCATGGGGCGGCACTTGGGGCGGCACCTACGGCATCGACGAGTCTGCCCTCCCCGTCACGATGGAGGTAGACTATGTCCGTGTATTCCAGAAGAAGTAAAAAGATGAAGAAAACACTCCTCTCTCTATTAGCAATCCTGTTGGTTGCCTGCGCCAAGAACGCAGAGCAGCCAACAGGCTTCGTCACCATCCAGGGTCACGACCTGATTCAGCCAAACGGCGAAAAACTCTTCATCCAGGGCACCAACCTTGGCAACTGGCTCAACCCCGAAGGCTATATGTTCGGCTTCAGCCGCACCAACTCCGCCTGGATGATTGACCTATTGTTCAAGGAAGCCGTAGGCCCTGACGAGACGGCCAAGTTCTGGCAGCAGTTCAAGGATAACTATGTGACGCGGGCCGACATCGACTTCATCGCCAGCCAGGGTGCCAACACCATCCGCCTGCCCTTCAACTACAAACTCTTCACCGACGAGGACTATATGGGACAGACCGGCGCGAAGGACGGCTATGAGCGCATCGACTCGGTCGTCAGTTGGTGTAAGGCCAACGGCCTCTACCTGATCCTCGATATGCACGACTGCCCGGGCGGACAGACGGGCGACAACATCGACAACGGCCACGGCTACCCCTGGCTGTTCGAGAGCGAGCCGTCGCAGCAACTCTTCTGCAGCATCTGGCGCGAGATAGCCGATTCGAAACTTCCAAATCTTTTTGCGATTAATTTATGCTTGGGCCTAATTATGCCTCATCAGAGTTCACCCTCGACTGTTCTGACCCCGCCAATGCGGTGCTCAGCGTAGCCGACGCCGCTACGGCCATTCGGGGAATCCGCATCGACACGGCGGTTCGTGATGCTGCCGTCTACGACCTCCTGGGCCGTCGTCTGGAGCCAGGCCGCCTCCGCCCAGGACTCTACATCCGAAACGGCAGGAAGGTCTTTATCCGATAATTGTTATCACCGTATCACGGTGCAGAGTTTCTGGATGTCGTCATCGAAGGTGTCCTGACACAAAGGGGACTGGCACCTGTTAGCATAATATGTGATACTACCAAAACTTTCTCTGAGAATTTTATTAAAAAGTGGCTAAAGCCGTCACTTTCTCTGATTTGCCCTTTATTTATCGGTATTTCAGATATGACGGCTTACCTTTTAAGCCGTCACTTTACCGTCATATAGCCGTCATTTGTTGGCTTTTCAGGAATCAAAATTGACAAAGATTAAGGTTAAACTATTGGTATATAGGTAGTTCCACAATATTAACGATAAAGGAAACACATAGTTCCTAGCGTGGAAACTAATAGTTTCCCTTAGGGGAACTGGCAGTTCCTCCCTTGGAAACTATTGGGAACTATTATCTAAACAAACAAAAGATTAGGAGGGAAATCTGCTCTTATGCCCTAAAAGTGACGGCTGAGTGACGGCTTAAAAGGAAAGCCGTCATATCTGAAATGCCGATAAATAAAGGGCAAATCAGAGAAAATGATGGCTTAACCTACTTTTTTGAAAAATTTTCAAGAGAAATATTTGGATAGCAAAACGGAGAAGGAGCAAGTCGCTGCAACCCTTCCCAGATGTTGAAATATTAAGAACAACGCTGGCACATCTGGGAATTCCTAGATGTGCCGTTTTTTGCATCCATATCGACATCAGCAACGCCATTCCATAAGTCATTCTTAATCAGCGAATTGAAATCCTAGTACTCGCCAATCCATCCATATAGGCTTGGATTTAAGTCCAATTTGTATTAACTTTGCAACATAAAAACAGACATAGATGAAACAAATTTTATCCGTATTTATGGTATGCTTGCTTATCCCGTGTAAGGGACAGGCTCAGACCAGCATTAATGAGACGCTACGATCATAACCATTTCCCAAATGCCCAATAGTCACGGAGTGGCTATCTCTTTCAGTTCATTTATTTCTTGAAGAGTTTCTGTTTCAGCCACTCACGGACTGGCTCATCGTAGAGTTTCAGTGAGGCGTAGGCGATGGCGACGGCAAGGATGAAGATGCTGACGGCCACAAAGACATGGGTCTCAGCGGGCAGATCCTTGTGCGTCGTAGCCCACGACATCTGCATGTAGATGAGCGGATAGTGGGTGATGTAAAGCGGAAAACTGATGTCGCCAAGGAAGCGGTTGATGGCCGTCGTCTTGCCCTTCGTGCTGCTGCCTGCGCCGACAGCCACAATGAGGGGAAAGGCTATTAAGATGCAAATGGCTTCGTAAAGCCCGTTCATCCAGAAATTCTCTGGATTGTCACCACCTATACGCGGCATTGCAAAAAGCACAACGATGATCAGGCTGCACCACCAGAAGCCGCCCCTGACGGTTATCAGTTTGCCAATCCTTGAAATCAGCAGTCCGCAGAAGAAGGGATAGAGCAAACGGGTAAGACCTATCTGAATCTGGTCGGGCGTCAGGCTCCAACCACCAATAACGGTGTATTGGGCATAGTCGCGTGCAGCCAACCAGCCAAAGACATCGATGTTCAGACAGAGGATAACCGTCAGCACAGCAGAGCAGGCTACGAAGATGGCCAACACGGTCTTGGAGAACTTGCGGATAAAGAGTGCGTATGCGATATTGGCCAGATACTCCCAGAAGAGCGACCACTGCGGCCCGTTCAGTGGGTTCATCTCTCCCCAGCCACGAATGTCGAGACTCGTCGGTACGGGGAACATCACCAGGCAGAGCAGACCAACGACCAATAGCAACCACACAGGCGTCTCATTCAGCCCCGCGAAGGCGGGATGGTCGCCAGTGAAGTAGAACATCAGTGCCCCAAATAGCGTGCCCCAAACCAGCATCGGATGCAGCCTGATCAGTCGGCGCTTGAAGAAACTCCACGTCGACATTCGGTCCCAACGGTCATCGTAGGCATAGCCAATGACGAAGCCCGAGAGCACGAAGAAGAAGTCAACGGCCAGATAGCCGTGATTGATAATCTGATAAGGTGTGCCCGGCGAATAGGTCTCAAAGAGGTGAAACATCACGACGAGCATAGCCGCCACGCCACGCAGTCCGTCGAGGATCTCGTAGCGCGGTTTGGAGGCGAGGTAAACGTTATTCTGGTCCATTGCAACTTTCTTGATCCCTTATAATTATACCTTTTGTCTGAAGTAGGCGATGATATGGTCGAGGCCTTCGTCGAGTTTCACCTTGGGTTCCCAACCCAACTGCTCCTTGGCAAGCGTGATGTCGGGGCGGCGCATCTTGGGATCGTCGCTGGGCAGCGGACGGAACACGATCTTGCTGCGTCCACCAATCTTCTGGAGCACCTTCTCGGCCAGTTCAAGCATCGTAAACTCGCCGGGATTGCCCAGGTTGACAGGGCCGGTGAACGAGTCGTCGGTATCCATCACGCGCAGCATCCCCTCTATCAGGTCGGAGACGTACTGGAACGAGCGAGTCTGCTGACCGTCGCCATAGATGGTAATGTCCTCGCCGCGCAGGGCCTGCACCACGAAGTTGCTGACCACGCGCCCGTCGTTGATGGCCATACGCGGGCCGTAGGTGTTGAAGATGCGGATGACCTTCGTGCGGACACCGTGCAGACGATGGTAGTCGAAGAAGAGCGTCTCTGCACAGCGCTTGCCCTCGTCGTAGCAGGAGCGCAGGCCGATGGGGTTCACGTTGCCCCAATACGTCTCGGGCTGCGGATGTACGTTGGGGTCGCCATAGACCTCGCTGGTCGATGACTGCAGGATCTTTGCCTTGGTGCGGCGCACCAGTTCGAAGTTGGGCTTGCCGATGAGGTGCCACACGTTCTCCTTCGAACCACTATAGAAATTATCGAGGCAGATCACGTCGTGTCCGTCGTTGACCAGTCGTTCGCAAAGGTGAGAGCCAATGAATCCCGCTCCGCCAGTTACTAATATTCTTTTCATCGTCTTATTCGTTGATACTAATTGCTTGTCAGTCATTGCTGTTTGATATTTGTTTAAACCGTGTGCAAAGGTACGAAGAAAAAACGAGAAAGCCGCATTCCGGCATCTATATTTTGAGAACGGCGCGCTTTTGTCCAACCGTCTGTGAATTAGGCGTTTCCGCAATGAGCGAAGAATTAAAAGTCTATATCGTCAAATGCGGAAATGTTCATACCTGAATTACCCCTTTCTATGCGTGTGTTGTCATTTCAGGTTCTCCTCAAAGAAGTCCTTCAACTTATCCCAAGGAATCAGGTTCTTTGGCTCGCCCTTTCCGACCAACTCCGTATATCCGCCGTCATAGAGGTCACAATGCGAGGCTCCGGGGATGATGAGCAGTTGCTTGTTCTTGGGTACGGGGTTGGGCTTGCCGACGACATTATATCCCTCGGCCTTGCCCTCCACCATATACTTGTAGGCAGCCTCGCCAAAGTAACGCGAGTGGGCTTTCTCGCCGTGCATCACAAGAACGGCTGAACGAATCTCGTTGATGTAGTAGAGGAAGCGGGCGTTGGCGTAGGCCTGGGTGCCGATGACGCGCCAGCCGTCGTTCGAGTTGCCGCTGCGCTTGTGGTAGCCGCGAGGGGTGATATAGTAGTCGTAGTAGTCCTTCACGAACTGCGGTGCATCGTCGGGCAGGGGATTCACTACACCGCCACCCATAGCCAACGGGGCTGTCAGCCGCTGCTTAGAGAGTGCTTCACGAGCAGCATGGCGCGACTCCTCCTTGTCCTCGCTGTCATAGTAGCCGTTTCCGCTGACGCGGGTCATGTCGTACATCGTAGAGGCCACCGTTGCCTTGATGCGGGTGTCGGCAGCGGCAGCATTGAGGGCGATGCCTCCCCATCCGCAGATGCCAATGATGCCAATCTTCTCGGCATCCACCTGCTCCAACTGCGACAGATAATCAACGGCTGCCATGAAGTCCTCGGTGTTGATGTCGGGCGATGCCGTGCGACGAGGTTCACCGCTGCTCTCACCTGTGTACGACGGGTCGAAGGCCAGCGTCACGAATCCGCGCTCTGCCATCCGCATGGCGTAGAGTCCGCTCGACTGCTCCTTTACGGCTCCGAACGGGCCTGAGACGGCAATGGCAGGAAGCCTTCCCTCTGCGCCTTTTGGTGTATAGAGGTCGGCTGCCAATGTCAGACCATACTGTGTTTCAAACGTCACCTTTTGGTGGTTTACTTTCTCGCTCAGCGGGAACACCTTGTCCCACTCCTGCGTCAAATTCAGTGTTGTCATATTCTCTTCTGTTTTAGTTTGATTCTTGTCCGTGCAGCCCACGAGCATCATGCCCATGAATGCTGCGAATAATAATGTCTTTCCCATTGCTCCTTTAACCATTAATCACCTGGTATCTCATCCACACGATGCCGTCCTGCTCCTCCACGCTTTTGAAGGCCAGACGGACGGGCTTGCGCTCCATCGGGCGACCATCGAAGGCGGCAGCCATGCCCTCGCGCCCGTCGATGCCGTAGCCGTACATCATGCTCACCTCGTCAATCAGCCCCTGGTCGAGCAGCGAGCCGTTGATATGACCGCCGCCCACCACGGCCAGTCG
>FLNX01001643.1_pt1 | contig 57985 bp, 36 predicted proteins | sample 1140341 | NCBI WGS metagenome assembly FLNX01 (sample SAMEA3878208, study PRJEB12797) | bioreactor metagenome | biome: Moose rumen | place: Sweden | collected 2011-10
ACGGAACATCAGGGAACTCGGCATTGGCATGAGTGTTGACAAGGTGCTGTTCTATGCGAAGGCCATACCGACGCTTCGCTTCAGGCTACCCAACGGAGAATCCTACTCGGAACGCCTCTACACGATGCCTCAGCAGGAGAAAATACGACCGTTGCTGGAGGAGTGAGCCTCATGCGCACGCGCGTGCGAAACCTGGGTGGCGCATAGTCAAAGTCAGGAAAAGCTTCGCTAATGGGCGAGGCTTTTTCGTTGTTTTTTGACGTGTCGTCAAAATTAAAATCCGTTCATAGCGTGCTTAGAACATGATTTTTTCGAGTTCCAAGCTGGATGTGAACGGAAAAATGATTGTTAATCGGAAGAAACCTATTTCTTATTAAACGCCTCCAAAACCCGCTTCGAGTAGGTCTTTGAAACAGGAATCGACTCCAGCCCTTCGCGCTCAAAGTCGATGACGAAGCCGTCGGCCTCGTTGTGGAGCACGCTCACCTTATTAATATTGACGATATAGGAACGGTGGCAACGCATCAAACTGCTGGAATCCACGCAGTTGTCCTCGATGGTCTTCATCTTGCAGCGTAGCATGTAGCTCGCGATGTCGCCGCTGCGCTGGTAATAGACGTTGATGTAGTTGTCCTCCGCCTTGATGTAATAGAGGTTGTCGAGCTTGACGCTCAGTTTCAGGTTGCCGTTGTTGTCCATCAGGTTGATGATTTCGGTGTGCTCGGGCATCACCTCGTCGTCCGATTCCACCGTGTCGCTCTTGGTGAGCACGAGGCGTTGTTGCGTGTCTTTCAGCAAGATGGCCAAGATGGTGATGGCATAAGGCACGGCCAAAGCGACGAAGGCGATGAGGACGCTCTTCGCATAGAGGTAGCCAAAGCTGTGGTCGGTGGCGCGGATCTCGAAATAGGAAACCAACGTGTGGCACACCGCTATGATCATGATTTCGAGGAAAAGCCAAAGGAGATAGAGCCAGAAGGGGAAATGCCGGCTTCGTTGGACGCCCCAGTTCATCAGCACGCGGCTGAGTGCCAGAAACAAGGTGCCAGCCCCCACAAACGCCGCCGTGATGAAGAAATAGTTGCCGCGCCCAACCTGAAACCAAGCCGTTTCCGAAAACGGGACATAGGCCGTCAGAAACACCAACGCGAACAATGCCGAGATGATGACATTGAGTATCTGGCTGGTGGGTTCTGTCAGACATTCAGGGGTTTGTGTTATCAGTCGTTTGGGGAATTTCATTGGCTTTTGCTGAAAATTCGCGGCAAAGATACGAAATCTTGTTGAATAGTTCATTCTAATCGAGTTTTGCCTTTTTGGGACGGTTTGGATTCTTAGGACACTTTATGAAAAAGATATTTGAAACATGGAATTATTTTGCTATTTTTGCCGTTTCATGGGCTGTCTATTTCCTTTTAGGACACCAATAATAATAGCATAAACAACAAACATAATGAATTGGAGCAAAATCATCATCGACGTGGACTATCAGCCTGCCGACCCGGGCAGCACGAGCCACTATTGCGAACGAACTGAGTTTTCAACAAAAGACCTCAAAGCAGGCCAAGGCATCGGATACAAAGACCCGTCAGGCATCTTGCCGTCCGTCAAGTTGGTAGGGATTGACGAGAAAGGCGTCACCTTGCAGGCCGGCAGCACGACGGTGCGCCTGCCCGACTTCTGGGGCAGCCGTTTCGTCAAGTTGGCCGAGGACGGACGCGACTACACCAACTTCCAGCTTTGGGCCGGCTTGGTGGAAGCCATCGACGTCACCCACGACCTCAAGTTTTTGCGTCGCTTCAACAAGACCAGCCAAATCTTGAGCCTCACGCCCGCCGACGTCGAGGTGCTGAGCGGCTCCGACGACCCCTACGCCATGTATGGCTACGCCAGCTGGCTTGCCGCCAACAACCGCAACGCCGACGACATCAACAAGGCCTTCGACCTCTATGCCAAGGCTGCCGACGGTGGCTGCCACGACGCGCTGATGGGCGAATCGATTTTGTGGAGCACGGGCATCGGCGGCCTCGTGGACTCAAAACTCGCCGCCGACCTGCGTGACGAAGCCGTCGCCAAGGGCAGCGAGTTCGCCGCAATGTGTCAGGCCCGCAACCGCATTGCCGGCTTCAACGCCAACAAGGAACCCGAAAAGGTGCTTGAGGAAATCAAGCAGCGCATCGCCACCGATGCCGACCTCAACCCGCGCTGGTACAGCGTCATGGCCTTCGCCTACGAGACCTTGGGCGACAAGGAAAACGCCAAGCTGATGTACCAAGAGGCCGTTGACCGCAACGTGGAAGACGCTTTCTTCTTCTTGGCCTATATCTACAAGGGCGAAGGCAACGAGGAAACTTACCGAAAGCTGATGCTCGAAGGCATGGAGCAAGGCTGCGGCCTCTGCTGCATACTCGACGCCGACATGGACGAGGACGCGTTTCGTAAGCTGAGCCTCAACCAACAGACCGAAACAAGTCGCGAAATCGCCAAGCGGCTGAAGCGCGGCATGGAATTGGGCGAAGGCCTGTGCGCCTACTATCTCGCTTGCAACCACTATTACGGCGATCTTGGCTTCAAGCGCGACCTCAAGAAAGCCTTCCAATATGCCGACGAGGGCTATCGCCTCGGCGACGCCTCATCGTGCGCTTTCCTCGCCGAAAGACAAGACGAAGAAACCCCGGAAGAATACAAACTCGACGAAAAGCAACAAGCCTTCATGCGCCTCGAAGCCCTGCGCCTTGGCGACGACGACCAACTCGACAAAGTGGTGAAAGCCTATTACGACAAGCTCTACCCCGAGGCGTTGGACGAGGAGATGCAGCGCGAATGGCTGCCCAAATACGTCAAGCCGCTGCCCAACCTCGTCAAGGACGAGATGGAACCCACGGTGCTCATCATCCACCCGGACGGCTACACCGAATATTTGGAGGCCGACATCAGCAAGTTCCATTCTGAGAATCCATTCAAGGAAATAGGCGAGCTGATCGGCGCCAACGACACCCGTGACGTGTTGGTCGCCCAACCGATGCGCGACATCACCGAGGCCGTGGATTTGGAGGAAGATATGAATGTGGCCTTGTTTTACGATGTTGACGGAGAGAAGAAAGGGCTGAAAACCAACCCCGTGGCAACCAAACTGAACAGCGGCAAGGAAATACGCGGAGCCGTCGTCGTGGCATTGGAAGGCGAGTTCCGCTGGTTGGACAGCAGCGAGAGCGGCTACCGTCCCGTTTATAGCTTCACCTACATCGACGACATCGAGGCCGTATTCGATGAGATTTACGACCTCATGGGCGGCCGTCTCTATACCGATGATGACCTTGAAGACGACGACGGGAGATTTGACCCGTATGCTTAATTGAGTGCAATAATAAGAAATCCTGTTAATATGAACGACAACAAACCCATCTACAAAGGCGGCTGGCAGTTTGGCGACACCATCCGTCAGGAACTCAAAGGACCTATCGGCGACGGCGAGGTGACCTATCCCAACGGCGACCGTTTCAAGGGCTATTTCCACTTGAGCTACGCCAGCATCAACGGGCCGGCCTACGCCGCCGACGGATGCTACGACTTCGCCGACGGCTCGTATATCGAGAAGGCTTGGATCAACACCAGCTCCGGCCAAACCATCTTCGACCTGCACGGCGTGTTCCGCATCCATCACCCCGAAGGCTACGATTCTATCGCCATGTTCTTCAAAAACAAGCGAATAGGATTCGAGTTGGTGCTTGCCGAGAAACCTTACGCCATCGAATGGTATGCCGGCGATCGACAAGGCGACCGGGAGATTGAAAGCTACGACATCGCACAGATTGACGAGAACTGCCTGACGCTCACGCTCGTGCTGAAAGACGGCACACGCATCGTGCAAAAAGGCGGACGCTACACCTCCAACAGCTACAACGAACAAATCTATGAACCCCATACGGACATCATCGTTTATCTCCCCAACGGCGACAGTATAGATATGTGGAACTGGGGGCTGAAGTCGATGAAGCCCTACAACGGATACTTCACCGTGCATTGCGCCGAGACACAGAGATTTCGTGAAGAGCATTGGGAAAACGGCAACCTCACGAAAGCCGATGATTGGAAACGCGACTCTCGCGCCGCCAAGTACTTGACACTTCCTGAGCCTTTTGGCAAAGGCGAGAACAAGGCCTTGGTATGGCAGGACGGGCACATTGTATATTTCAATTGTGGTTGGGCCTATGACGGTGAGCTGAAAGATGACCGCCCCGAAGGTCACGGTGTTCTCACGAGTGAAACTTTCCAAAACGAAGGACAACATTACGAGGGTGAGTTCCACGAAGGGTTGGCACACGGACAGGGCGTTTTCGAGAACACCAAGGCCGGCATCCGTCAGGAAGGTACTTTCGTGAAGGGTATCTATCAAGAGCCGAAAGCCGCCACCGCACCCGTCATCCTCCATGCCCGCCACGGACATTCGTCGTGGTCGATAAGCAGACAAGGGGAGTGGAAATATGAGGAAAAAGACTTCGAGGCCAAGCTTGACAGGCTGCCATTCACCGGCTTCGGCGACATCAACATTGCCCGCATCGAGAACGACTGCATCACGCTGACCGACTACAGCAACAATGTGAAAGAACTTCACCCGGGCGAGACCGTCCACTACACCGCCGAGATAGAAGGCCGCGAATGGAGCGACGGCTGCGTTTATGACGGCGACGACTATTCGCTCGCTCTTACTTGGAAGGAAGAATTACCGAAACACACACAAAGCCCTATGGAAACAACATTTGAAATCACCCACGACCGTGAGTTTCTGAAACATTTCCTCACCCGCTGGCGCACACTGAGCATCTCGCCTGAGATGGTGGAACGCCTCAAGAACAGCGACGACTACTATGCCTGCTACGGCTACGGACGCTGGCTCTATTATGCCAATCCCGACGGCAATTCCATAAAGGAAGCGCAAGAGAAACTGACCCTTGCCGCCAACTACGGCTATGTGGCCGACGCCTTTGCTGCCTTGGCCGAGATGCACTACATCGGCGCAGTGGCAGAGGATAAGGCCGACTATCAGCTATCGGCCTTCCTGATGTACAAGGCTGCACAGGAAAAGAGCGAATTGGCCCAGTACCAAGAGCTTTACGGCATCATCTATGGCGAGTTGGGATTCAAGGAAGACCCGGAGGAGGCCGCCGACATCCTGAAAAAACACTTGGACAAGCATCCCGACAGCGACCCCATCTACTGGGACCTGTTAGGCGAGGCCGTCGATAAAACCGACAAGGACGAGGCAGTGAAGTATTTCAAGAAGTCAGTCGAAATGGGCAACCCCGAAAGCTATTACTCGCTTGCCATATACTATTACGACAAAGGCGACCAGCAGCTTTTCCGCCATTATACCGAAGAAGGCATGGCCAAGGGCGCGGTGAACTGCCACAGGACGTTGGCGTCGTTCCTGACACAAGACGATTTCATGGCGTTGACCGAAGAGAAACAAAAGGAAGCGCACGAAGAGATTGACCGAGGCCTGCGCTACGCCGTCGAGCGCAACGACCGCTTTGCCTGCTATGTGATGGCCATCAGCCTTTACAATGGAGAATTGGGCTACGAGGCCGACCCCGCCGAGGCGATGCGCATGGCCAAGCGCGGGTGCGAGTTGGGCCACGGCCAATGCTTCGAGTTGCTCGCACAGTTGCACGAAATAACCGAAGACATTCCCGACGAGCTGCGCATCAGCCAAAAAGAGATCGCCAAGCTCTACTTGCAGGCATTGCGCCACGGAAGCAGCAGCGATGCGGCACTTGAGAGCGTGGCATGCGCCTATGTGCAAAACCTGCTGCCCAACCACAACAAAGAGATAGAGGATCTGTGGTTGCGGAAATACTACGACCAATGCATTGCCAACGATGAGAACCCTGATGCGACAGGCGTGCTCAAGGTTTATCCGCAAGGCTATTTCTATGCCGCCGAAGTGGAGCAAGACGAGTTCGACTCGCTCGCCGACCTTGCCGAACTCATCGATGCCGACGGCGTCGACATCGTTCATTATTCCGAACCGCTGAACCGTATGTCGAAGGTGCTGTGCATTGGCGGACACAGCGGCTGCCACATCGCTATGGCCGTTGACCGCGACGGCTACGCCAAAGACCTGCCCGACAACATGGCTGGCACCATCCTTTACGGACATGGATGGGAGGTGCGCGGCACGGTGATGCTCCTCCTCGAAGACGAGAAATACAACCTGAAGCCAATCAAGGGCTTGCTGTTCTTCAGTAAGTGCATCCACATGCTCAACGCGGCCACCGGCGGACTGACACGCTACCCAACAGATGATGAACTAAGCGCATTGGAACCGCCCACTGATGACGCCTTTGAGGAATACGACGACCCATCCTTCCTTGATGACATTGAGGAAGACGAACTCTTGGAACAAGAAGAGGAACAAGAGGAAGTCGCGCCCGTGGAAGACGACGAGGATGCCGAACCCAAGAACATCACCGTGAAGCTCGCCGACATCAAAGAAGCGCTCGCTCAATGCAACCTTTGCCGCGACACCATCACAGCACTACTCCCCCACTCTCCCGACTATTGGTTCAAAAGCACCGACGAATTGATGTATCCCATCAAGGATGCCGTGGAGAAAAACATAGAACGTCACGGCGGCTATATGATTGACGAATGGCAATATGTCTATGGTCAGCAACCGCCAAGAGATATCCGTTACCTTGTCAGGTTCCAAACGGAAAGCAAAGACGATGAATAAACAACTGAATATTACTTACTTAAGCGGATGAGCAAATTTAGTTTACATATTGGACTGCGAGACGCGAGACTGCGAGACGCGAGACATGAGTCTTGTCCCGTGTCACGAAGTCCCGTGTCCCGTGTCAAAGGAAATTGAAGTTTAATTTTGAATACTTTCTTACAAGCAAATGGACAAAAACGGTAACAGCGAAAAATTAGTGGAGCAAATCCTCGCCAATGTGGACGTGATGCGCGAAAACGCCGAGGAAATGCGGATTTGGAAAAACCTGCCTTTGGCGAAGGAGACCTTTGCGCTCATCAAGCAAGTGGGCGACGACGAAGGGCCGCTCGGCAGGGCTATGGGCTGCGAGATGGTGGTGGAAAAGCTGTCTGAGTATGACGCGCCACGTTTCGCGCTCGAAATGCTTCGCTACGAATTGGAACAGCTGCGACAGTCGGAGGAGAAGAGCGACGACCTCACCGAAGAGGACGTGACAGACCGCATCGCCGACCTTGAACGCTACATCGACATCGAGCACGTCAGCTACAAGGAATACAAACACAAGAACAAGTACCGCCATTTGGAGTTTGACGAAGTAGAGCGCACACCGCTTTGGGAGGAAATCAACCAAGAGGTGGAGGAGGAAACCGACCGGCTGTTGGGCGACGAGCCTCGCGGCATGGGCTTTTGCTTCGGCTATTGGAGCGCCAAACGCGGCGTTCTCGCCAAACGCGGCATAGAATGGAAAGACCCGCAACAGATGAACCCGAGAGTAATGTTCGACTAAAACAAGCCATGATGAGCGAAAACGAGGGACAACAAGTCCGGTTCAGGACCAACGAGCAAGTGCGCAAGGCCGAGAATGCTTCGGCGAACACAAACCAGAAGACAGCTTCGGGAGCATGTCCGCATTGTGGTGCGACCATCGAGGAAAAGCATGAGATTTGTCCAGTGTGTGGGCGCAAATTGGTGGATTATTGCACTTTTTGCGGAGCTGCCATGTTGCCCGACGACATCGACTGCCCCGAATGTGGGATGCCCTCCGATGGAGTCACTTGCCCCGACTGCGGCACCGTGAACTTCAGGAGCTTCTGCCGCAAATGCAACAGACCATTGTCGCGTGTGGCACGCAAAGCCGTCGAGAAAGCCAAGTCCGACCCCAAAGTGCAAGAGGCCGTCCGCCTCTTGACCAGGATGGCCGAGTTGGAAGCCGAGTTGAAAAGCATCGAAGACGACACCGACGCTTCCGACGACGACACGCCCCGCGAGCCGACGGAAAAGGAACTGCGCCTGCGCGAACTGATGGGCAAAGTGGGCTTCAAGCCAGCGGAGAAGCCCAAGACACAGCCCAAGGCAGCCCCTTCGCGCAACCGTGAGGCACTGAAGGCCGAATACCAGCGCATGGTGGAGGAAGCCAACAAAGTGCTGGAATCGATGGTGCCGCCCGCCGGAAGCACCCCGCAGGAACAGCGCAACTATTCCACCGCCCGCAAGGTGGCCGTCATGGAGACCTTCAAGGAAAAGGTTCAAGTCAGCTACACCGAACAGGAGGAAAGGTTGGGCTGGATCTGCAACGAATGTCAGGTGTTTCATAGATGCCCGGAAGAGTGTTGCGTAAGGCAATATGGCGGACGTTGGGTGACACGAACCGTCGATGTGTGGAAGACAAAGACCGAAGAAGTCGACAAACAAAGGAAAGTGTATAAAAGGTTAGACTAAACAAACAAGCTATGGCAGACAACGACAAACCGAAACAAGACGGGAACCAACCTGAACCCACTTCCGTTCCCAAAAGGTCGCTGAAAAACTTGGCGAAACAAACCCATCCCGAACCTGATCCGACAGCGGTTAAACCTGAGCCAACCGCAATAAAACCAGAAAGGACAGCAGTGAAACCCGAAAAGACGGCGGTGAAACCCGAAAAGACAGCAGTAAAACCCGAAAAGACCGCAGTCCCAGAGGGAGTTGCGCCCACGCAAGGTTTTGCATCGTCGCAGACGATTTACAAAGCAGGCGACGGCGTGTCGGTTGGCGGCCACAACCTCGACATCGTGCGTTGCTTGGGCAGCGGCACCGAAGGCGAGATCTATGTGGTCAGGGAAGGCAAGAAAACCCTTGCGCTCAAGGCATGTCACCGAGGCTTCACGACCAATACGAAAGTGCTGTCGGCCCTGCAACCGCTGAAAGGAAAGGGTTACATTGTTGACATAGAGGAATTTGGCGACACTTTTGAACTCATGGAATACATAGAGGGCAAAAGTGCGGCAGACATCAACTTCAATTTTCCCGCCGACCCCAAAAACGAGAAGAAGGCACAAGCCATTCTCGCCATAGCCTGCAATGTCGCCATGAGCTTAGACAAGATGCACGAAGCCAACGTGTTGCACAAGGATGTCAAGCCTGCCAACATCCTCATCAAGAACGCCGACGTTTGGGACTGCGTGTTGTGCGACTTCGGCATCGCCGACCTCCTGAAAACGGAGAACAAAAACGGAGTGGTGCGCAAATACTGCGTCACGCGCCGTAACCGTACGCCCATCTATGCCGCCCCCGAGATTTACAAGGAAGACAATGCCATCGTCAACGACGACAAAAGCATCTCCAGCGAGATGACCCCGAAGGCCGACTTCTATTCGCTCGGCATGACCATCCTGTCGCTGTGGATAGGCGAGGAAGCCATGAACCGCAACGAGCAGGAGAACGCGCTGAAGAAAATCAGAGGCCACGTCGCCGTCCCCGGCGACATGCCCGACCCGCTCAACCGCATCACGCGGGGACTGCTCATCAAAAACCCGACGAAACGTTGGGATTTCAAGTCGATTGACGCTTTCATGCACGGCGAGGACATGCCCGTGGAGGAGGACGAAATCTTGGCCGACCTCAACATCGTCTATAATGCCGCAAAACACCAAATCGCCCATGACCTGAAGGACTTGGCCTCTTTCATGGAAGAGGATACCCAACTCGCCGAAGGCTATCTCTATCGGGGACGGCTCAACAAATGGCTCTCCGATTACCCGGAAATCCAGAACCGCCTCGACGACATCGTGGAAAACCGCTACCGCAAGGACCATCAAGGCGGTGTCGCAGCGGCCATTTATGCCATCTGGCCCGACATGCCTTTCAGCTTGAGCGGCATCGACAGGCAAACGGGCGAGGAAGTCGGAATCGAGGCCGAGACCCTCAAGGACGTGTCCGACTTCTGCAACAGAGCCATGCCTTATTCCGACGACCTTAACAGCAACCGGTTCGTGGAATGGGTCAGGTTGCGCGATGGTGACTTGGCTGACGCCTTGCCCACGACCGACATCAGCACCATGACCTACATGCTGCGTGTGCAGACCATCGACCCGCTGACTGACATCAACCTCTGCAACGACCCCAACGACCCCGACTACGCCATGTCGCAGGAAGGCATAGCTCGCACACTCAATAGCGCCTACAACATCTTCTGGAACCGGTTTGGGGGCGACTTCGACGACCTGTTGGGTGCCACAGCCCAAGACTACAGCGAGAACATATACAGGAAACTGACGCTTGAAACCGTGGCCAACATCACCGCCAGCCTTTGCGACACTGAGCATGGAGTCAACTTCATCACCGAGTTCATGAAGACCAAGGGTGTCAGGTTCAACAAGCAAATCAGCTGGATCGACTACTGCCTCGACTCCGACAGCGACGACAACCAAAAGAAAGCCGGACCCAAAGACGAGGAGTATCTCCAGCAGGTCGCATGGATGAAAATCATCAAGGGCTTTGGCATCGACCCAGTGTATCATCTCGAAGACGAGGATGCCGACGTTACCACAGTGAGCGAGTTGATGCGTTTCTCGAAAAAGACTTTGAAAAAGGAATACGAGGAACGCGGTTTGCGCGGCTGGCTTGCGGTGCAGCACCACGAAAATCCCAATGCCGACCTCAAGCCGCAATTCACTTACGAGAAACTCTTGCACGAATACCTTGAGGACGTCGCCGAGATTGCCCCTGACGAACCTGCCGTGAAGCGTTTCGAGGAGGCTGCCGACGAAGCCAAGCGCATCATCCGCGAAGGCAAGGGCAAGATAGGCAAGCAGGGCCGACGCAACGCAACCCAATATCTTTTGTCGCTGCTCTTGGGCGTATTGCCGCTCACCGCGCTCGCCGTCGTGCTGGTGGTGAACATCATCATGCACCCCACTGTTGACATGTCGGGCATGAAGTTGGAGAACTGGGTCTGGCCCATAGGACTCATCGCCAGCGCCATACTCTACTTTGTCTTAGACACTGACGGATGCCTGATACCTATAATAATAGGTGTCATTGGAGCTGCCGTGCTCTTCTTCTTGGTGAAGTTTCTCGGACAGTTCATCCTGTATATCTACTTGATAGTCGTTTTGGCAGCACTGATAACGTTCACCATACTGACCATCTTCAACAAGAGCGACTACGCCAAGAAAGCACGCAAGTTCGACAAGCCCGGATTCGAGGAGTTGGTGCTTGAGCCGCTCTACTACGCCTACAGCGACGAGGACGAGTTCGATTCCTCACTCAACGGCATGGTTGACGACACCTACATCGAAAAATGGGGGAAAGACCTCAAAAGCCGTCGCCTCTATGTGTTGGTATTCATCGGGTCCTCGCTGCTGCTTTGGAGCTTCAGCTTGCTCCTGCCGCGTGGCGGCACCGAAACACAGAACCCGTTCATGCAAAAAATATCGCACACATTGGGTTGGGACAAGGTCGATGAAGAAGAAGCTCCCGACGAGGCCCTTGCCATGCCCGTGATTACCAAGAACCTCCAAAAAGGCAGCAAGGGCGAGGCTGTGACGGCCATGCAGAAACGTCTCAAGCAGTTGGGCTACTTCGAGGGCGAGGCGTCCGGCACCTTCGACGACGCTACACGCACCGCCGTGAAAGCCTTCCAAAAGGACAACAAACTGACCGCCGACGGCGTGGTGGGCGACAAAACGCTGAAAAAGATGTTTGCCCCTGAAGCGAAACACGCTGGAGAAAGCACACCTTCTCAGCAGGGAACAAAGACAAAAAGCAATGCCAAACCTTCATCCAACAAGGGCGACAACGGCCAGACAACCTCGACCCGGAAAAAAGAGACGGAGGTGACGGACGATGTGATATTCTGAAACAATTGATTTTGAGACCATGAAAACCTGTGAAAAATGCCACAATACGAACCGCGACGAGGCGAAGTATTGCCGCTTCTGTGGAGAGAAGATAGCCGTTGCCGACGAGATAGGCATCATTGGCAAGAAGTCCATGCAGGCCGAGTTCGACAAGCTGAAGAACACCCTGAAAGTGGCCAAGCAGCTCGCCTCGATGGGCAACCATGTAGGCCTCGACTGCCTCATCATGGGCGATGCCGGGACGGGCAAGCACTACATAGCCAAGACCATTGCCGACATGATGGTCAACGCCGGCCTCACCGACAAGCCCGTCAAGGAGGTGGCCGCCTCGGAATGGAACGAGTTCCTCGGCAAGTTCGACGAGAACATCTCCGCCCTGCAAAACGGGATTCTAATCGTCAACAACGCCCAGAAGCTCATGCCCAAGACCAAGGCCGACCGTGTGGGCGAGCTTGACAAGCTCTTCGACAAGATGCGCAACGGCAACGCCCCCATCGTCATCTTGAGCGGCGACTACAACGACATGCTCAACTTCCTTGAAAACAACAAGGACGTGGCCGGCCTCTTCGAGTTCCGTCTGCAGTTGGACTCATTCTCCATCGACGAACTGGTGGACTTGACATTGGCCTTGCTGAAGAAAGAGAAACACATGGCCATCGCAGACGACACCTTGCCCAAACTACGGGCCCACTTCTCATGGTATATGCGCCAAAAGGAGCTGACATACGTAAATGGTCGCCTCGCCGAGAAAGTGGCCAACGACCTGTGCATCAGTGCCAAACTGCGCGGCAGCGACACCATCGCGGCCATCGATATCAAGGATGAGCAAATCTTCATCCCCAAAAGCGAGGAGCAGATATTGGCCGACCTCGACAGCTACATCGGCCTGCAAAGCGTGAAAGACAGGATACGGGCCATCGTCCGCAACGTCAAGGCCCGCAAAGAAAAGGGTGTGAAGGAGAAACTCCTCAAAGACCACTATCTCTTCACGGGCAATCCCGGCACAGGCAAGACCACCTTCGCCCGCAAGTTCGGCGAGATTTTGAATGCCATCGGAGCCTTGCCTACCGGCCAGTTCGTGGAGATTTCGGGCAAGGACTTCATCGGGCAAGTTGTGGGCGACACCGAGGCCAATGTGAAGAACTATGTCAACAAGGCCATGGGCGGCGTGCTGTTCATCGACGAGGCCTACGCCCTGATGGGCAACAACGGCGGCACAGGAGGCTATGGCCTTGATGCCGTCAACACGCTCCTGAATTTGCTGGAAAACCGCAAGGGCGAGTTTGTGTGCATCATGGCGGGCTACACCAAGGAAATGGGCGAGTTCGTCAGGATGAACCCCGGCATCCCGTCGCGCTGCAACGTCACCATAGAGTTCCCCGACTACTCGGCCCGCGAGCTGGAGCAACTCTTCCGCATGTACCTCAAACGCAACGACGAGGACACCGTCTTCACCCTCGACGCGAAGGCGGAGGAAATGCTTCCCAAGGTGTTCGACCGTATGTACCTCAAGCGCAGCGACACCTTCGGCAACGCCCGCGTGGTGCGCAACCTCTTCGACGAGGCCCTCACGCGGCATAGCGACCGTAACGCCAAGGATGATGTGCTTAGCTACGCCGACATCGTAGGAGAAGAAGAGACTAAGGAGATTTCCGTCGAGGATGTGATGAAGGAACTGGACGGTTTCGTGGGGATGCAGAGCGTCAAGGATGCCATCCGCCGCATAGCGCAGGAAATTTCCGTGCAGAAGCAACTCATAGAGATGGGCGAAGCAGCGGAAGGCCTCACCAAGTACAATTTCATCCTCACCGGCAATCCCGGCACCGGCAAGACCTCGGTGGCCAAGACGTTAGGAAAGATATTCTATGCACTGGGGGTGACATCTACCGACCGAGTGACCTCGAAGGAGCCGAAGGATCTCATCAGCCAATACACCAACGAATCCGCTAAGGTGATGAACGACGCCGTGAACGAAGCCATGGGAGGGGTGCTCTTTATCGACGAGGCCTACGGCTTGAATCCCGTGGACGCGACCGGAGCGAGTACCAATCCCGAAGGGAAGAAGGCTCTGGATGCGCTGATGACGCGCATGGAGAACGAAGCCGGCAAGTTCGTGGTCGTCTGCGCCGGCTATCCCAAGCAGATGGATGAATTCCTGACAGCGAATCCCGGACTGCCCAGGCGCTTTTCGCACCACATTCACATCGACGACTACACTGCCGAAGAACTGCTCGAAATCTATGAACGGGCAGCCAAGGCCAAGAAAAACAACTTCACCCTGGCGGATGATGCCGCCCGATCCAAGGCACTCAACATGTTCCAGAACATGGTGGCGATGAAGGATTCCGAGAAATTCGGCAATGCGGGCGAAGCCATGAAAAAAGTTGCCGAGACCAAGACCAACATCAACAACCGCATCGCCGCCATTCCGCCGAACGAGTGGACTCCGGAAGTGCTCGCCTCGGCAAAGAAAGCCTTCGCGGACGACATCCCCTACGAGGAGCCAAAGAAGGTTTCGGTAGAGGAATGTCTGAAGGAACTGAATGAACTTATCGGCCTGGAAGGGGTGAAGAGTTCGCTCACCAAACTTGCGCAGACCATCAACAACGAGATAGAGAGCGCCAAGGCCGAGAACCGCAGGCCTGAGATTCCGCTGGGGCACTACCTTTTCCTCGGCAACCCCGGCACGGGCAAGACCACGGTGGCGCGACTCATGGGCAAAATCCTATATTCCATGGGAGCCCTGCCTTCGCCCAAGGTGATAGAGGTGGATAAGAGCAAACTGGTGGGACGTTTCATCGGCGATACACCGGCCATTACCACCAACGTGATTAATTCGGCCATGGGCGGCATACTCTTCATCGACGAGGCCTACCAGCTCTCGGACGAGGGATACAAGGGCTACGGCAACGAAGCCCTACAGACTCTTCTCAAGCGCCTCGAAGACGACAGGGGCAAGTTCGTCTGCATAGCCGCCGGCTACAGTTACGAGATGCAGACTTTCATCGACGCCAACAGCGGTATAGAGTCGCGCTTCCCGCGTCGCAACTGGATCACCTTCGAGGATTACACCCCCGATGATTTGTTCCGTATATTCATGCTCTATGCCCGAAAAGGCGGATACACGCTCGACACCATGGCGGAGAATGCCGTTCGCGCCAAACTCACGGGGCTGTACAACAACCGGGGGCGCACTTTCGGCAACGCCCGCGAAGCCCGCCACCTCTTCGATGAGGTGAAGAGCAACCTTGCCGCCCGCCTCGCCGAGGAAGGTGGGACGCATACCGCCGAAGAAAGAAAAACCATAATGATGGAGGATGTGCTATGATACAATGTCCAAGCTGTCGGGCGATGGTTCCCGACGACAGCGCGTTTTGCGACCAATGCGGCACCGAACTGATGTGGTGCCCCGAATGTAAACGCCCCAAACCCAACCGTGGCCGTGAATGTCCCGTCTGCGGCTCCGACCTCATTCCCGGGAGGAAATACCTGAGCGGCAACTTCCCACAGCAACAGGCCGCTCCCCAGCCTCAGTCGGCGGCAAGTGGATTCGCGTCGACGCAAACACCGCTCACGCCACCGTCACAACCTCTGAAGGCAGCGCCGCAAGGCACGGTTGTGGCCAATGCCCCATCCTCTGGGCCGACCAAAATCGTCGGCAACGGCTGGACGCTGCCGCTCCGCGAAGGCCAGTTCGGACGCACATCGGGCATCTATCCTGAGTTCGCCTCGTGCAAATACATTTCAGGAAACCATGGCATTTTTACCCGTTCCGGTTCCGATTGGATGGTCATCGACAACGGTTCGACCAACGGCACCTACGTCAACGGAATGAAACTAACCCCTGGAGTTGGCGCTCCCCTCCACATCGGCGACAAACTGATGATTGCGACCTTGGAATTTGACATCTTGTGATTAACGAAGAAAAACAATACGCCATGAAAATCCATATTCAAGCCCTTTGCGACAAAGGCATGGTGCGCGACAACAACGAGGATGCCATCTCCATCGGCGGCGTTTTCTTGCGCGACGAAGCGATGCAACTTGCCGTAGACGTGAACGATAACGGTTATTTCTATTTGCTCGTCTCCGACGGCATGGGCGGCCACGAAAAGGGAGAAGCCGCCAGCGAAATCACCTTGACGGAAATGAGCGAGCAGTTCGCCATGCACGACATCAAGCCCGAGACCTTCGAGAATGACGTCCAAGAAGCGGGACGTTACATCTCGTTCAAACTGAACCGGGCGGCATACGACCAAGGCCAAGAAAGGCCTATGGGTTGCACCCTGACGGGCATCGTGTGGAGCTATGGCGAGACCTATCTCCTCAACGCGGGCGACAGCCGCACCTATCGCCTGCGTGATGGCATGTTGCGCCAACTCACCGTCGACCAAACCGAGCGCGGCTATACCAACAACCCGGAGGCAAGCAAGGCGTTGCTCAATTGCTTGGGCGGCGGCTTGGACGGGATGATCAAGGTGGAAAACTTCACCGGCAAAATCATCGAGGACGACCTGATTCTCATCTGTTCCGACGGACTCACCGACATGCTGGATGACGATGAAATCGAGTCCATACTGACCGAAGGCGTCACCGAACAAGGCATGACGGAGAACCTTGCCGAACAGCTGAAGGAAAAGGCTTGTGAAGCAGGCGGTTACGACAATATTTCGGTCATCTTAGCCAAAGTCGTCCCCTTACAATTCAACGATTCAACAACCAAACAATCCAGCAGGACATGATCAAGATAACGACGCAAAAGACCGATGCCGACCTGTTCGGCAAAAGCAAATGGTGGGGCTTCCCCGACATGCCCGACAGCCTCGACTATCCCGAAGTCCCCGTCAACGACGAGGGCGACGAGTACGACGACCCGCTCACCTTCATCTGCCAGATCCGTTGCGACGAAATCGCGCCTCTCGACCCGGAGAACCTGCTCCCGCACGAGGGGATGCTCTACTTCTTCGGCGCGTTGGACTATTTCCTCGGCAACCTTGATGCCATCCTGTCACCCGGCATGGGCGAATGGGAGACACCCTTTTTCAAGGTGCTTTATTCGCCCGACTGCAAGGACCTGCACACGCATACCATCGTCGATGAAGACGGACAACCTTTCGGCCTGCCCGCTGAAAGCATTACGTTCACATACGAACCGAAGCCGGAATACAGCACCCGCCTTTTGGGAGAGCCTTACATCGACGAAGTCCGAGAGGCGATGCCTGGCCTGATTTCGCTCCTGCAAATCGACGAAAACGACGATTGGAACCTCCGCTTCTACGACTGCGGAATGCTCAACTTCCTGATTTCCAAGGACGACCTGCTGAATCGCCGTTGGCAATACGTGAAGTGTTATCTTTTTTCTTTCTAAATCCTTTTTGAACAACACGAAAAATCCAAATATCATGGAAAATAGCACGTTTTTGAGCCGTTGCCTGATGTTGGCGCTCATCCTGTTAGTCCCCATCATCGCGGCAAAAGCGCAGACCTATCTGACGGATGCCTATCAGCCCACGGACTCGTATCTCTACGACGCTTATCCGACCAAAGGGTCCGGCAATCTGAAGATTGCTGTTTACAACTACAAGGGCGGATTCTCGCTGCGTTCAGGGAAGGGCGGCCTCATCAGTGGCGACAAAACTGGTTTTGCAGAGTTCAGCCTCAAGGGTGCCTACGAGAAGATGAGTTTCGTGGTCGGACCTGGTGGAAAATACAGCCCCAATTCATCCGGCGATGCCAGCAACGTCGTGCTCACGGTGAGGGGCGACGGCGAAATTCTCCTCGACGAGGTAATCTGGTGCCACGACGCACCGAAAGAATACACCATCGACATCGCCGGGGTCGATCAGCTGCGCTTCGACCTGCCTCAAGGCGAGACGGACCTCGGCTTGGGGGCCGTCAAGCTATGGAAGGCAGGAGAAAAGCCGACACCTACACGCAAGCCTCTCGAGAATGTCCACAATGGCAACAAAATACAGTTGGTCGAGCAACTGTTTCCGCACTACATCAGGCATAGCGGCTGGGTTGATGCCATCATTGACAAGGATGTGGAAGTCTGCAACCACGTCAAGTCGATCAGTGTGAACCGCGTGACCTATACCACAGGACTTCAGTTCACCGCCAACCAAGCCCTGAGCGGCAACAACAAGGCTTGGGCCTATTTCTGGCTGCAAAAGAAATACGACAAGGTGTCGTTCATCGTCGGACCTCGCGACAACCAAAGTTCAAACGCATCGGGTTGGCTCACCGTGAAAGGCGACGGCAAGATTCTCTACGAGAAAAGGATAACGCAAAAAGACCTCGCCGAGCAAGTCGTCATAGACGTGAAAGGCATAGAAAACCTCTCTTTCCACAGCATCGACGAGGCCAGCGAACTAAACGGCGGTATCGTTTTTGGCGTAGTCGATATCTTCGCCTATCCGCAGGGCGACTTCGACATACCACAAGCGGGAATGGCCAACGGCTCAAAAGAACGGCTGTCGCAACTGCCCAACCCCTGCCGGATGTGCTCCAACATCAAGCCATTCTCAGTGAGAGGTGTCTCTTCAAACAAAGACACCTATTTCGACGGCGCCACCAAACACCGCACTTTCTCCATGGGCGGCGAGAAGTTCTGGGAAGGCTTCATCCTTACCACAGGGACGACACTCTTCGACGACAACATCAACTCTTACGCCACTTTCGACCTTGCAGGCGAGTTCGACTACGTCACCTTCACCGCCGGCTGCCTGACACAACACCGTGTCCTCGACGACGACATCATCCGCGTTTATGCCGACGACCACCTTATCCTCGAGACCGTGATCCACGCCACTTGGCCAAACCAGTATTTTGAACTTCCACTCAACAAATGCCGGACGCTGCGTTTCGAAAAACCCGGAAACGGCGAGTCGAAACAAGTCTATTTCGGCATCGGCGACGTGGTGCTATACCGCGACAAGATCGTGCCTCACAACCTCTTCGTCCACGACAAGCCCGAATGTCCCGAAACCGCCGACCTCATCGACCTGTGCCAACGGCCTTATTTCCACTTCGTGGGACGCTACCTGAGCAGCCTGACCAACTTCGACTTCAACGACTGCTTCAAGAACGGCACCTCCCAAAAAGAATACTTCCAGATGAAAGACGGCACCAAAATCTACAAAGGCATCATGCTCGAAACCAACATCCCGCTTGGCTTCGAAGACATGACCATCACCAAGGCAATTTGCCTTATGTTCACCCCGACCTACGTCGCGGGCATCGACCTCGCCGTGACAGATGACAAAGGCCACCAGTCATCGTGCGCCGCCTTCAATCCCTACCGCGAATACGAGACCTGTACCTTTACCGTGGCCAACAAGAGCGAGTATATAGACCCATTCGACAGCCAGATTGGTGGCAAGAAACAGGCCCCACCTGTAACACTCTATGTCATCGCCGACCAACATCAAGTGGCCGAAATCACCCTGACCGACAAGATGCAGCCTACCACCTATACCGTCCCCATCAACCATTGCGAGCAACTGATGTTCTGGCTCCAGTGCGGCGACGTCCGTTCGGGGCAATATGTGATCTACGACATGACCGTGAGCAAGAAACCCTACGAACCGCCCACACAAGTCAATAGCCCTTCAAAAAAGAACGAGGGAACGACTGCCATTCCCGACAAAAAGAAAAAGAAGGACAAGCAGGAAAAGAAAGAGGAGATAGTGGCTTGGGAGATGCCGAAACGCTCTGGGAACAAGTACATCGACGACTACCTCAAGGATTGCGACGCGGTTTGGAAGGCCACCAAGGAGTACGAAAAACGCAAGGGCACGCCCTATTCCTTGTCCACCACCTATCTGCAAGGCGACGAGGGCACGGTTTACAAGGCGGTCTCGTTTGTCGATAGTCGCGGCCAGCGGTTGTCCATCAATGCCTTAATCGCCGAAAACGAGAAAACCATTTCGGAAGGGAAGTCGGCCAAGTCGTCGATGTCGCTGATGGGATTGGAAAAGGCCAACGCTTCGCTTGCGCTCCCCGAATTGGGCTTTGATGCCATCACCTATGGAAAAATCATCGGGCAAGCCAACAAGATGGTTTCGCAATGCGAGAAGAGCGTTGACGAGGTCATCGCCGAAAAGACGGCGCAAAACGATGCGCTGAGGGTCATGCAAGGCAAGGCCTTGGTGGTCGGACAAAAGGCGTCAACCGACAAAGTGCTGCTGCTGCACTTGGACGAGAACGAGACGGCTCCCGAAGGCGTGTTGCAGCAGGTGCGTTATTTCAACATGGATTAAACGTCAAGGCTTTTCACAACCTCCCAAACCAAACTGCCCTCGAAGCCTTTCTGCATGGCGTAGGCGGCCAACTTGCGCTTTTTCTCGAAGTCGGTGCCGGCCTTCACGGTCTTGGCCTTGGCTTTAAGGATGTCGATGAGGCGTTGCCGATAGGTTTCATCGTCGGTTTGCCCAAGGGCTTCGTCGATGATGTCCTTATCGATGCCTTTCTGCAAAAGGTGGAAACGGATTTTGTTCAGTCCCCAGCCGCTTTGGTTGACCTTGCCACGAACAAAACTTTTGGCATATCGCTCATCGTTGACGAAACGGTTATCCAACAGATAGTCAAGGATTTCGTCTTTGGCTTCTTGCGCGATGTCGAAGGTTTTCAGTTTCTCCCTAACGTCTTTCACGCAGCGTTCCTGATAGGCGCAGTATCTGGCCATCTTGTCCAACACTTGGTCGGGCGTGAGGGGAGGGGTGGGCTTTTTCGGCATCAGCAGTCGATTTTGAGGTCGCCTTCGCGAATCCAGTCTATCTTTCTCAGAATCCAGCCAAAAAACCACGACAGCACGGCGGGCAACACAAAGCAAACCAACAACATGCCGATCCACATGTTCAAGCCGCCATCGGGCATGGCTGTATAGATGCCGATGGGCCCGACGAGGCCGCAGGTGCCCATGCCGGAGCCGATGGGGATGTTCTCCAAATGGAAAACGCAGGTCGAAATAGGTCCGGTGATGGCTGAGGTGAGCAAAACAGGAATCCAGATTTTGGGGTTCTTCACGATGTTGCCCATTTGCAGCATCGAGGTGCCGAGGCCTTGCGCCACCAAGCCGCCCCAACGGTTCTCCTTGAAACTCAGCACGGCGAAGCCGATCATCTGGGCGCAGCAACCTGCTGTGGCCGCACCGCCTGCCAGTCCGCCCAAGCCAATGGCAAGGCAGATGGCCGCCGAGCTGATGGGCAGGGTGAGCACCATGCCGATGACCACCGAAACGACGATACCCATAAGGAAGGGCTGCATCTGCGTGGCGTTTTCGATGAAAGTGCCGAGGGCGTTCATCACCTTTTGGATGGGTGCGCCGACGGCGTAGGCCACCAACACGCCGCTGATGATGACCACGGCGGGTGTGACCAAGATATCGACTTGGGTCTCCTTATACACCATCTTGCCCAACTCGATGGCCACGATGACAGCGACATACGCTCCCATCGGGCCGCCGAGTTCGTTGCCGGCGATGCCCACGGCGATGGCGCTAAACAGCACCAAGCCCTCGCAGCCGAGCTTGTAGGCGATGGCCACGGCGATGGCGGCTCCCGTGGCGGCCTTGGCGTATTTCGCGATGACCAGGAAAGCCTCGACACCCGTCTTGTCGCCGATGGTCTGGAAGATGGTGCCGATGAGCAACGAGGCGAACAAGCCCAACGCCATAGCGCCAAGGGCATCGACGAAGTAAGCCTTCCAGCTCATATCGACGCCCTTGCGTTGCAGGAATGATTTGAATTTGCTCATTTATTTTGACGCGGGACGCGGGACTTCGGGACGCGGGACTTCGGGACTTCGGGACGCGGGGCAAGACCAAAGTCTCGTGTCTCGCGGTCTCGCGTCTCGAAGTCTCGCGTCAAAAAGATTAAAACTCAACACTTTCAATGCCGTTCTCCTTCATCAGGTCGGCGAGCTTGGTGTCGCTCTCATCGACGGCGGCGAGGCAGTTGGTGACAATGCGGATTTTCCTTGCAGGATAAACGGTCATCAAATCCTTCGTGGTCTCATAGACGCAATAGTCGGTGGCGATGCCGCAGATGTCGATGCCTTCAAACCGTTGTTCCGCAATGATTCTGCGCAGGCGGGCGCCGTTTTTCTCGTTTTGGAAGATGCTGAATTCTTCCTTGTCGGGGAGGTCGCCTTTCTGGAGATACTCAAGTTGGATGCCTTTGTTGTTGGCATCTAAGGCTTTTTGAAGTTTCGGATACACATTCATGCCTTTGGTGCCTTGCACGCAATGGGGAGGAAACACGCCGCCTTGAGCCACAAACGAGCAGTGGTTGGCCGGGTGGAAGTCTTGGGTGACGACGACCCATTTGTATTTCTTCAACAGCCCGTTGTTGATGGTTTCCGCGAGATAGCCCATGGCATCAGGGCCTTTCGCCGTGGCGAGGCTGCCCGTGGTGAAGTCAACCTGAGGGTCAACGATGATGAGCATTCGGTTGGGAGCGGGCGCTTCAACCGTCTTTTCGGCTTGTGAGTTGTCCGTTTTCTGGTTTTTGTTGCCGCAGCCTGCAAAGGCCAATGCAGCGATGAGCACGATGGCTCCGATAAGAGGTTTCTTCATTGTTTTGTGTGTTTAGAAATTTGCGGCAAAAATACTGAAATTTTTTATTTGAAAAGCCGTCTGGCCCAATCTGGATGACCAATTCTCCGCAACGCGTTTTTCACCCACTCGCGGTTTTCGGGTTTGTACCAGAAGAAAAAGCGTTGTTGGGCGAGCTTTTCCTCTTTGGTCTTGGCGCAAAAGACGGGTTCCAAGGTGTAAGGGTCGTAGCCGGAATAATAGATTTCGGTGGCCAAGGTCATGGGTGTGGGCGTGAAGTCCTGCACCTGCTCCAAATGGTAGCCTAATTCCTTGGTTTTCAGAGCCAATTCCGCCATGTCCTCAAGGTAACAATCGGGATGCGAGGAGATAAAATAAGGTATCAGTTGCTGGTTGAGGTGTTCCTTCTCGTTGATGAGGTCGAATTTCTTCTTCAGCATGACGAACATGTCGAACTTGGGCTTGCGCATGAGTTTCAGCACGGCGTCGTTAGTGTGTTCGGGGGCCACTTTCAGTCGTCCGCTGACGTGTCGCGTGACCAATTGGCGGAAATATTCGTCGTAGCCCATCGCGCGGTTTTCCTCGGGCGTGCAGTCGTGCAAAAACAGGTCGTAGCGGATGCCTGATCCGATGGTGGCCTTCTTCACCTTGGGGTGCGCGTCCACTTCTTTATAGATGTCGATGAGCGGATGATGGTCTGTGTTCAGGTTCTTGCACACGGTGGGTTGCAGGCAGGTGGGACGGGCGCATTTTTCGCAAAGCCGCTCGTCCTTGCCTTTCATGCGGTACATGTTGGCCGACGGACCGCCGAGGTCGCTGATGTAGCCCTTGAAGTCTTCCATTTCCGTGACTTTTTCCACCTCGCGCATGATGCTTTCCTTGCTCCGCGAGGCCACAAACTTGCCTTGGTGCGCCGAGATGGTGCAGAAGGCGCAGCCGCCGAAGCAGCCTCGGTGCAGGTTGACGGAGTGGCGAATCATCTCGTAGGCGGGGATGGCACCGCGCTTGGCGTATTTCGGGTGCGGCAGGCGGGTGTAGGGCAAGTCAAACGAGGCATCGATTTGCTCCGTGGTGAAGGTCGGCAGGGGTGGGTTGATGATTAACCTTTGGTTTCCAACGACTTGGATGAGCCTTGCCGCGTGTTTCTTGTTCGACTCCTCCTCGATGTGGCGGAAGTTGGAGGCGTATTTCTTCTTGTCTTTCAGGCAGACTTCGTGCGCGACGAGTTCGATGGTCTCGCCCTCGAAATCGGGCAGTTTTCCTGTTTTGTCTTGCAGGAAGAAGGTCTGCGGGATGTCGGTCAACTCGCTGACTTTCTTCCCGCTTTGGATGGCCTTGGCGATTTCCACGATGGTGAGTTCGCCCATGCCGTAAACGCCCATGTCGGCCTTTGAATCGACCAAGATGGTTGGTTTCAGGCAGTCGTCCCAATAGTCGTAGTGGGTCACGCGGCGCAATGAGGCCTCGATGCCGCCTATAATAATAGGTGTGTCGGGGTAGAGTTGCCTGAGGATGTTGCTGTAAACCACGGTGGCGCGGTCGGGACGGAAGCCTGCCTCGCCGCCGGGGGTGTAGGCGTCGTTGCTGCGCAGGCGACGGTTGGCGGTGTAGTGGTTCACCATCGAGTCCATGCAGCCCGCCGACACGCCGAAAAACAGCCTCGGCCTGCCGAACTTCTTGAAGTCGCGCAGGTCGTCGCGCCAGTTGGGTTGCGGGATGAGGGCCACGCGGAAGCCGTTGTGCTCCAACACCCTTCCGATGACGGCTGCCCCGAAAGCGGGATGGTCAACGTAGGCATCGCCTGTGACGAAGACAATGTCCACCTCGTCCCAGCCGCGCAGGTCGGTCTCTTTTTTCGTTATCGGTAGCCAGTCTAAGAGGGTCATGGGATGAAATTTGACGCAAAAATAATTATTTCCCGAAAACCCTTCTTTATTCCAAAAACATTTCCGACCTTTGCAGCCGCAAAACACAAAGGTGTTGTTATTATTCAAACATTTGAAAACCAATAGCTTATGAGTAAGTTTAACGATATAATGAACGAAGTTGGGCAGGCCTTGGTGAGCAAAAAGTTCTGGGTCGAGTTGCTGATTATGACTTTCGGCATGTTCATGACGGGTGTCTGCGTCTATTATTTCCTCGTCCCGAGCAAGCTGATTGTAGGCTCCATTTCGGGTCTCTCCATCGTGCTGACCAACATCTTCCAAGGCATGGGCGTCAACATCAGCCTTTCGATGATGATTACCCTTATCAATGCCATCTTGCTGATTTTGGCTTACATCCTGATAGGCAAGGAGTTCGGACTGAAGACGGTGTATTGCGCATTGATTCTCGGTCCCATGACCAAGGTGTGCGAATGGATCTATCCTTGGCAAAACTTGGCCACGCCCAACGAGTACTTGGCCAATATGGGCGTCGCCTCCGACCAAGCCTTCTCGGTGATGGGCAACCCGTGGTTCGACCTGCTGTGTTGTGTGCTGATTCTCAGCGCGGCACAAACGCTGATGTTTTCCATCAACGCCTCGACGGGCGGACTCGACATCTTGGCCAAAATCGTCAACAAGTACCTGCATTTCGATATTGGCAAGTCGGTGACCGTGGCGGGCGGCATCATCTGCCTCACGGCTTTCGCCATCAACCCGTTCCAGATGGTCGTCATCGGACTCATCGGCACTTGGATCAACGGCATCATCGTCGATTACTTCACGGCGAGCATCAACAACCGCAAGCGCGTGTGCATCGTGTCGAAGGACTACGACCGCATCCGCCGCTTCATCATCGACGACCTCGACCGTGGCTGCACCTTGTATGAGGTCATCGGCGGCTACACAAACGAGAAGTCGATCGAACTTGAGGCCCTGCTGACCAAAGACGAGTTCTCGGCACTGATGGAATATCTCAACAAGAACGAAATCAATGCGTTCACTACGGCAGGCAATGTGAGCGAAGTCTATGGTCTGTGGGCCAAAGACCGTCGTAGGGCAAAAAAACATGCTGAAAAGCGTTAAGAATAAATAGTTTTTTTTCATGGTGCCGCAGTCTGGAACAATCCGGCTGCGGTTTTTTTGTCGTATTGAATTATTTCCTATTTTTGTGCCAAATTAAAACCCACAAAAATGGAAAAACTCTTAGACAAATTCCTGAGATACGTCGCCGTGGAGACCACCTCCGACGAAAACTCCGAGTCGCAGCCCAGCACCGCCAAGCAGCTCAACCTGTTGAGGATGCTCCGCGACGAACTGCAAAGCCTTGGCATCGAGGCGGAAATGGACGAATACGGCTATGTGATGGCCACCATCCCGTCCAACGTGGGCCGCGAGGTTCCCGCCATCGGCTTCATCGCGCATGTCGATACCTCGCCCGACGCTTCGGGCAAGGACATCAAGCCGCAAATCATCGCAAACTACGATGGTGGCGATATCGTCTTAAACAAGGAGAAGAACATCGTTCTGCGCGTTTCGGAATTTCCTGAGATGCAGCAGTACAAGGGCCAGACGATGATTACAACCGACGGGACGACGCTGCTCGGTGCCGACGACAAGGCGGGCGTGGCCGAAATCATGTTTGCCGCACAATACATGATGGAGCACCCCGACTTCAAGCACGGCGAAATCAAGATTGGCTTCACGCCCGACGAGGAAATAGGACGCGGCGTGGCGAAGTTCGACGTGAAGAAGTTCGGCGCGAAATACGCCTACACCATGGACGGCGGCGAAATCGGCGAGTTGGAGTACGAGAACTTCAATGCCGCCGCCGCCAAAATCCACATCCAAGGCAGCAACATCCACCCGGGCTACGGCAAGGACAAGATGGTGAACTCGATGCTTATCGCCATGGAACTCAACGCGATGCTGCCCGTGGAACAAGTGCCACGCTACACTCAGGGCTACGAAGGCTTCTTCCACCTCACCGAAATCAACGGCACGGTGGAGGAGACCACGATGTCGTACATCATCCGCGACCACGACCGCGCCAAGTTCGAGGAAAAGAAGGCCCTGATGACCTCGGTGGCCGAGTTCCTCAACAAGAAATACGGCGACGTGGTGCAACTGGAGCTGAAGCACCAATATTACAACATGCGCCAGGAGGTGGAGCCGCATTTCTTTATCGTCGAGAAGGCTTTGAAGGCGATGGAGATGGCCAACGTGAAGCCGAAAGTGCAGCCCATCCGTGGCGGCACCGACGGCGCCAACCTGTCGTTCATGGGCCTGCCTTGCCCCAACATCTTCGCCGGCGGGCACAACTTCCACGGCAAGTTGGAATATGTGCCGCTCGAAAGCATGATGAAGGCCTCCGAGGTGATTCTGAACATCATCACGCTGTTTCAGGCGGAATGACTTCCGTTCGGGTCATGCCGACCGAAGGGCGCATGTCTATGAACGGCAGAGCGGAAGCCCTTATGGTTTCTAATTGAAAACTTTTCCCTACCTTTGCAGCCCGAAAACAAAGACTCGAGACTTCGAGACGCGAGACGCGAGACTATTTGATCCTCGCCCCGTGTCCCGAAGTCCCGAAGTCCCGAAGTCAAAATAACTATGATTACCCAAGACCAACTTAAAGAATTATGTAAGAGGACGGATGCCTTGAGGAGGTATCTTTGACGTCGATAGACGTACCATCGAAGCACAGGAATTAGACGAAAAGACGCAGGACCCGCAGTTCTGGGCCGACCCCAAGGCCGCCGAAACCACCATGAAGATGGTGCGTGAGGTGAAAGGCTGGCTCAACGGCTACAAACAGGCCGAAGACGCCTGTAACGACCTTGCCGTGCTCTTCGACTTCGCCAAGGAAGGCGAAGCCACCGAGGAAGAGGTGGACGAGCAATATGCCACCGCCCTGAAAATCATCGAGGACCTCGAATTCAAGAACATGCTGCAAGAGGAGGCCGACCCGATGAGCGCGGTGCTGAAGATCAACTCGGGCGCGGGCGGCACCGAGGCCCAGGACTGGGCGCAGATGCTCATGCGAATGTATATGCGCTATGCCGAGAACCACAAATACAAGCTCACCATCAGCGACCTCTTGGAGGCCGACGACGCAGGCATTAAGTCAGTGACGATGAAAATCGAGGGCGACTACGCCTACGGCTACCTGAAAGGCGAGAACGGCGTTCACCGCTTGGTGCGCGTCAGCCCCTACAACGCTCAAGGCAAGCGCATGACATCGTTCGCCTCGGTGTTTGTCACGCCGTTGGTTGACGACACCATCGAAATCGTAGTGGAGCCGTCGCGCCTCTCGTGGGACACCTTCCGCAGCGGCGGCGCGGGCGGACAGAACGTGAACAAGGTGGAATCGGGCGTGCGCCTGCGTTACCAATACAAGGACCCCTATACCGGCGAGGAAGAGGAAATCCTCATCGAGAACACCGAGACCCGCGACCAGCCCAAGAACCGCGAGAACGCCTTGCGCCTGTTGAAGTCGCAACTCTACGACCGCGAGATGCGCCACCGCATGGAGGAGCAGAACAAGATCGAGGCCGGCAAGCTGAAGATTGAATGGGGCAGCCAGATCCGCAGCTATGTGTTCGACGACCGCCGCGTGAAAGACCACCGCACCAACTACCAGACCTCCAACGTGCAAGCCGTGATGGACGGCGACATCGACGCGTTTTTGAAGGCTTATCTGATGGAATTTGGCGGAAAGAAGGGATGATGGTTCCGGAAATTGCCGCACGATTCCCGTATTTTTTTACTTTTGCATCCAAATAGCACCTTAAAACCCGTTCCCATGAAAAAAGACTTACTTTTTCTCGTTGCGTTTTTGCCCTGTGTCGTATGGGCGCAAACCGACAGTCTTCTGTTCGACCAAGCCCGGTTTGTGACCGAACCCGGCGCCTTCAATGGCTACGATGTCTCACGCCTGCATCCCGACCATGTGTCGTTCGGGCCCGGCATCAACTTCCAATACCTCTACATGTTGGCCGACGACTTCACGTTGGAGGCCGACGCCACCATCACCGAGTTGGAAGTGTATGCCTACCAAAGCTATTCCACCACCACCTCCACCATGACGGGTCTTTATTTCATGATTTATGACGGCAACCCGATGGATGGAGGCCAAGTGATTTGGGGCGACCAAGCCACCAACCGCATGACCGCCACCGAATGGACGGAATGTTACCGTTGCGGCCATAGCGGTTTCAACCCGACCAACGACGAGCGTCCCATCATGAGCGTGACGGCCGGCGGGTTGGACATCCCGCTCGAGGCCGGCACCTACTACATCGCTTGGGGCGTGACGGGGACGGGCGAATACGGCCCTTACGGCGTCCCCGTGACCATTGCCGGCGAAGCCGCCACCGGCGACGCCCTCCATTACGACGGCGCCGGCTGGTGGAGAGAGCTTTATATGGACCAAAACGGCGACTGCCCCGCCGGCGCAGCGTTCCTCCTCAAAGGAACAGTGGAATCCCCAACACATGCCGGGCCAGGCGTCCTGACCGCCAAAACAAGCCTCCTCCCCAACCCCGCCAGCACTCAGGCTCGCATCGTGGGCGACGGACTGCGCCACGTCACCGTGACGAACATCGCCGGGCAGGTGCTAATCGACAGGCCCGCCGACGGCGACTGCCACGAATTGGACCTGAGCCGGTTGGAGGCCGGAACCTACTTCGTGCGCGTGGCCACCGCAACAGGCATCGAGACGAAAAAACTGTCCGTAGTGAGATAACCCGACATCCACGCAAAGCCCTCGTCAGCAAAATGGGCTGGAGGGCACCGTCGATGCGAAAGACGATGGCAAAGAGGCCGCCATCCTTTAGCAACCCGACCCGGAAGACAGGCAACCCTGCCTTTCCCGCCTCAAACCACCTTCCACCCCTCCATCCGGCGCGTCGCGGTGGAGAAGTTCACGCCTATCCTGTACAGCTTGCGCGGGTCCCGCTCGAAAGGCCTGGCGTATTGTTTCTCTTCGATTTGCTGCAATGCCTCGTCGGCCGTTTTGTCAATCTTGAACTCGAAGATGTAAACGTAATCCTTCGTTTGTACCAGCATGTCCATGCGTCCGTCGGTGGTGTGCCGCTCCACATCGACATAGAAGCCCAACATCTTGAACACCAAGGCCGTGACGTTGTGGAAATACAGCTCCGCATCGCCCACGACTTGGTAGTCCTGCCCGGCAAACAGGGCTTCGAGCCTCGGCATGAACCTCTCCGGGCGGCCGGCTTCCACCTCAAGGGTGAAATCCTTCACGAATGAGCCCGACTGGTCGGACCTGATCGGCGCATAGTGCCGGAACAGGTATCGTGTGAACCCGCGCTCCACCTCGCCGTTGGGGAATCCCAAGGTGTAGGTGCCGAATCGGGGGTTGTGGCCCTTGATGGTCAGGTAGCCGCTCTGGTAGAGCAGCGGCAAGGGGTTGGTGTCGATGCTGTCGAGGCTGCCCAGCAGGTCGGCGGTGACCTCCTCGCGGGTCATGTCCTCCAAGTCATACCGCGTGCGCTTTAGCGTCTCGATGAGGAACGTCGGCGTGCCCGACTCGAACCAGTAGTCCTTGAAGCGTTGCTCGCTGAGGGCGTTGATCAGGCTGAAGGGGTTGTACATCCCGGCCGATTCTTCCGTGAAGTGGTAGCCGTCGTACTCCTGCTTCAGCCGTTCGTAGCAGGCCGCCTTGCCGATGCCGAGGCTTCGCCCCATCTCTCCGACTTCGTCGTCGAAGTGCCCGTGAAGCTCCTGCTCGGTGATGCCGCACACGGCGGCGTAGCGGGCGTCCATCGTGAGGTCTTTCAGGTTGTTCAGGTCGCTGAAGACGCTCACTTTGGAGAATTTCGTCACCCCCGTGAAAAACGCCATGCGGATATAATTGTCCATGGTTTTGGTAACGCCATACAAGGATTTCAGGATGCCACGGTATTCGTCTTGCAACGCGTCGTTCCCAATGGCCTGAAGCAACGGCTTGTCGTACTCGTCCACCAATATCACCACTTTTTGCCCTGTCTGTTCGTAGGCACGGCGAATCAGGCCTACAAACCTGTCGGCGAGCGTTTGGCCGGTTTCGCCGGTGCCGTAGGTCTTTTCGTAATAGGACAAATACCTGTTCCAAATGGACCGAAGGCTGTCGACGGTGTCGTAAAGCTCCGCGTTCAAGTCGATGTGCAGCACAGGGTGCGCCGTCCAGTCTTTCTCCAATTTGCTGATGGCCAAGCCCTCGAAAAGCTCCTTCCGTCCTTCGAAATAGGCTTTCAAGGTGGTGAGCAGCAGGCTCTTGCCGAACCTGCGCGGACGGCTGAGGAAGTAATAGCCGCCGTCGGATGCGAGGCGGTGGACGTAGGCCGTCTTGTCGACGTAGGCGTAGCCCTCCTCGATGATCTTGGAGAAGGTCTGTATGCCGATGGGATATTTCGTCATGGCGCTTGCTTTTTTTCCGTTTCCGCCGCAAAGATAGACATTTTTCCGGAAACGGGGGATAATTCTTTTGACGGAGGACTGCGGGACTGCGGGACTTCGGGACTGCGGGACTGCCTTCGCCAGCTGGAAACCCTCATCCGTGCTGGCAAGCGCCACCCGTGGAAAAAAAATACATGGATTCGATGCCATGACCGAAAATTTACCTACCTTTGCCGCCTCAAAAAGCAAAACGAAAAGAAGACACCTTAATTAAAAATTAAAAGACGCGAGACTGCGGGACGCGAGACACGAAACTGCGGGTCTTGGCTTTGTCTCGAAGTCTCGAAGTCTCGAAGTCAAAGGAAACTGAGGCTTAATTTTGAATACTTACTTAATAACGAAAAAACAACCGACATGACCACTGCTTACGCACACCAAACCTCACTGCGCAACGCCCTGCGCCATGGAAACCGCTTCCCCAATAAAGCAACAGTGTGGGGGGGGGGTGTAAATTATTGATTTTCAATAATTTACAAATAATACACTTTTTTCCAAGGCTCCTCTTCGCGCTCCTCTTCGCGGCAACGGCCCTCGCGCCAACAACCGCGATGGCACAAACAGGCAACATCTCCGATGGCACCAACACCTATTCCGACCTCGGTGCGGCCATCAACGCCTGCACGACTTCGGGCACAACATACACCCTCACCGTTAGTGGCAACGCCTCCTTGGGCAGCGGCCTCAGCAGCATCCCGACGGTGGCCACGGGCGTCACCATCAATGTGGTGAGCAGCACGAGCGGCACACAGCAAACCATCACCCGATTCAATGCCAATTATGGCGGCATCGTAGTGAAGGGCACCCTCAACATGACCGACATCATCCTTGACGGCGACAAAAGCACCTACACCGCCTCAATATCGGGCATAACCGTCCGACAAGGCGGCACCGCCACGCTGACCAACTGCAACATACAAAACTGCAAGACTAATAACTACGGCGGCGGCATCCACAACAACGGCACTTTGGAAATATCGGGAGGTGCCATCGCCTATAACGAAGCCACATATGGCGGCGGCATCTACCAAAACGGCGGCACTTTGACAATATCGGGCGGCACCATCACCTATAACAAAGCCTCCCACAACGGCGGCGGCATCTATATAGATACTGGTAAAAGTGTAAACCTCCAAGGAACCGACGGTAACAGCGCCACAGTACAATACAACGAGGCGGGCAACAACAACGACACCGACGGGTTCGGCGGCGGCGTGTTCATCGCCACCGGCGCCATCCTCGGCGTGCAAGGCAACGTCACGGTGAAGAACAACGTCACCACCCGCAGCAACCACACCGCCTACACCACGCAATCAGACGGCACCCACTACGACGACGACGTGTGCCTGCAAACCCTCGACGACAACAATAGCATCGGCAAGATCAAGGTCAAAGACGCCCTCACCTCCGCCAACGGCAGCATCGGCATCACCGAACAGGAAGTGGCCTCCGGCCACTACCGCGCCATAGACGTCGCCGGCGACGTGAAACGGCAGTTCACCATCGACTACGGCGACTACGGCAGCAGCAGCAAGACTTTCGATAAAGAAGTGTTCTTCTCGAACGACAGTGTGCTTTTCGTCAAACTGCTCAACCCAGCCATCCCCAACGTCACCACCACCACGAACAAGCTCGAACTCACCCTCGGCGGCATCATCAGAAGAAATTGGTATGTGGCCGGCATCGTTGACGACGGCGGCAAACAATGGGGCAGCGACGACAACACCGGGCTCGCCCCCGACGTGCCCAAGCGCACCCTCACCGGGCCGAATGGCGTGTTCGCTACTGGCTACGACCCCAACCACGACCACATCTTCGTCGTCCGCGCCATCAGCGCTGAGCGAGAGGCCGCAAAGAGGACCACCAACGGAACAGCCGTCATCCGCTATCCCGAATCCGTCGCAGGCGGCACCACCTACGATGCCGCTTGGTTCGCAGCCAACACAGGCGGCACGGCCACCAACACCATCCCCGACGCGACAGGCTCCCGCGAGGTGGTGCTGCACCGCTATCCGGGCGGGCACAAGTTGAGCGACGCTTTCGGCTCCAACGTCAATGACAGCGGCACCACCAACGACGGCTCGGGTACTCCATCTGCCCAAAGCGGCTTGACAAACAGCACCCTCAAGCCCGGACCCAACACCGGCCCCGTGTTCGTCATGGACGACGCGTCGCACCCGGCCAAGCTCTACGACATCCACATGGACGGCCTGAGCGAATACAGCCTGGAAGGGAGCATGACCAACGACTCTATCGATGCCATCGACCCCAACCACACCCACAACCCGAGTTATCTGACCATCAGCCCCAACAGCGCACTGCTCTCGGTGGAGGCCGACAAACAAACCATCACCCTCGACGAGGATTGCGACCTGCTGCTGAACGTGAACAAGAGCGGCACCCTTAGCGGCAATGAGCAACGCCCGGGCGGCGGCGTGTATTGTGCCGGGACGCTCGTCATGAAGGGCGGCTGCACCGTCATGAAGAACGCGGCCAACAGCAGCGCCACCGGCAACGGCGGCGGCGTCTATATCGCCAACGGCGGCAACGTCAACATGGAGGAAACGACAGTGGGCGGCGGCACCAACGACGCGAACACCGCCTCCAACGACGGCGGCGGCGTCTATATCGCCGACGGAGAAAGTAGCGGCGGCACCCTGACGGCCACCAACAGCATAGTCACCTACAACGAGGCCAACACTGGCGCCACCACCACCGGCAACGGCGGCGGCATCCACATCGGCGCCAACGGCGTGGTCACGCTCAGCGGCACCGGAAACAGCAAGGACTTCAACCAAGGCGCCACAAGCGTCACCAACAACAAGGCCACCCATGCCGGCGGCGGCGTCTATAAGATGGGCACGCTCAGGGTGGAAAACTTGGTGAACGTCGAAAACAACAACACGGGTAGTGAGAAGACCCTGACACGCAACAACGTCCACATCCCCGCCGACGCCGCCGAAACCAGCATCCTCATCAGCAACACGCTCGAATGTGGCTCTTCTATCGGCGTGACCAAGACGAAAGCCTGGACCGGCACACCTGCTGGCTACGGAGCCTCTTTAACCGGCGAACACACCTACGACAACGACGACAACTTCTCAGAGGTGCGCACCGTCATCGCCCGCAACGAGACCGCCGGAAACAACTACGCCCTCGATGCCTTCACAAAAGGCGTCTTCTTCGACGACACCGACTTCTACCGCGTGTGGAGCTTCGATTACCACAAGACACTTGCCGCCAACGACTACTCCATCGAAAACGACTACTTCATCGAGACATGGCGCAGCTATGCGGCACCCGGATTCGCGGGCGGCTCGGGCACAGCGGCAAGCCCTTACCAAGTGAGCATCCCGGCGCAGCTCGCCCGCCTTGCCAAGTTGGTGAACGACAAGGAAATTGACAACAACGGTAATGAGTTATATGCCTACAAGTACTATGTCCAAACCGCCGACTTCAACCTCACCAACCACATGAGACAACACTATTGGGAGCCCATCGGCGGAACGTTTTATGGAAGCGGTTGCGGTACGGTTGATGCCGAGTTCATGGGAAGCTACGACGGGCGCGGCCACGTCATCGACTCGCTCTTCAGCATCCTGCCCCTGAAAGAGATGGGGCTGTTTGGCGTTGTAAAAGGATACAATGTGCCGGCCTTAATAAACGCGGAAGTGAAGCGCACCTTCGCCCTCAATTCCGACTTCACCTTGACATACAACACAAGGGAGGGCGTCATGGGCGGCATCACCGGCATGTTGCACTCGCTCGCCACAACAACGGTAACCGGTTGGGTTGAAGGAGAAGTCTCAACCGTACTCGACGCCTGCGAAGCCTCCGGCCGTTTCAGGCGCTACGTCTCCACTAACTCCACCACAAAATCCGTGAACGAAGACTCCGACCATATAGGCGGATTGGTGGGATTGGCGCTGAGCGATGAATCAAACAATGCAAAGGCATCAACTATAGAAGCTTATGATTATGTGAAGAACAGTTTCGCAACGGCGACGATTGAGGGCGACGATGACCAGAAGGTCGAAGCCGGCGGATTGGTGGGCAGAATCTATGCCGATCGTGACAATGCCTATCTGCTGAACAGCTATTCCAACCCCTCATTGTCCAAATCGAACACCAAGGGCAACCTTGTGGGGAAGGTTGTAAACTCCGATGGATTCATACTCGTAGCCAACTGCTATACCCATGCGACAGAAAACAATATGATAGGCGGTCTCGACAACACCAGTGGCGATTTTTACGCTGAGAACCTTTTCGCGCCCCAAGGGTCAGATGAAGAAACCATTAGTTGTGGCGACGACGACTATATCGTTGAACAATACACCCCCACCATCGGCGCCGACATGCTCGGCTACATGTGGGCCGACAACAAGACTACGAAGGTTGGCAACGACTCGACGCTCTTCGGCAGGCTCAACGCCTACGCCACCGACGAAGACCTACTCGATTGGGGCCTTGCCCAATGGGCCCGCCCGGCGCTGGCCTTCTATGGCACGAAACCTACCAAAGACGTGACAAGTTTCGACACTATCATGAAGCCCATCAACCATGACCTGCCCGTGCTGCTGCTGGCCGACACCGCAAGCCACCAAGGCGGCTTCCGCAGCGTGGGCACCTACGGCGGCGGCGGCACCGTGCTGCAATACGGCGGCCCCGACCGCGACGGCAACGAACTCAACACTGCCCTCACACGCTCTAAGGTGAACAACTCAAAAGACGAATACCTGTTCGTTTACGGCGACATCGTAAACGACGTGGGCTCCGGCACCATCACCCAAAGCAAGGTGAGCGTCTATGAGCACGCCGCCATCAAGAGACCGGGCACCACCTTGGCCGCCTTCAACCAAACCTACGCGGGCGTCACCTTCGACAACTCCAGCGGTGGCTCGGCCATGTCAACCGATGGCATGAACCAACTGTCGGCCCTAACCCTGCCCCGCGACTGGCACATCTTCAGCACCCCGCTCAGCAACGCCCCGCTCGGCTTCGACTACAAAGGCCAGAACAAACCGGTGGAAGGCCACAACACCTTCACCGGCAACTACGATGTTGATGGTTACTTCAACAACCCGTGGGCCGGCGGCAACGCCCAACCCAACAACCACGGCGGCACGGAGTTCGGCTGGCTCAACAGTGGTGAGAGCGGCAACAACCGCTACTGGATGACTGGCTGGACCAACAGCCGAGACCTGGCAGCAAGCACCCGTCCGGAATATCCCACCACATCCGAGGAGTGGACCGACGGCTACTTCCCAAGCAACCTGTCGTCGCTCCACAGCTACAACGTGGGCGCCATCACGAATAGTGACGAGAACGGCCGCTACCCCTACGGCATGGACCTCTACAGCTGGAACGAGCCGACGTACCACTACATCAACTTCAAGCGCAACGGACCCAACCACTGGCACAGCGACGAGCCCCACAACCACTTGGACTACACACCGGAGAAGGCGAGCAACAACGCAAGCCCTGCCACAAACGTGAACGAGGACAAGCTCCTCACCGGCAAGGGCTACATGGCCTCCATCGCCGTGCCCACGCTCATGCAAAGCAGCGGCCAACTCAACGATGGGGATCGAAAAATCACCCTCACCCTGAGCGGTTATCCTACCGGCATTGGCAGCCGAATCGACAACGGGCTGAACATGGTCGGCAACCCCTACCACGCCTATCTCGACTTCGATTCGGTGTATTCAAGCACTTCCGTTTCAAACAGCGACAATATCGAGAACTACTACATCGTTTACAATGCCGACGGATACGGCAAGGACGAAACTGATAACTCCCTTGGCAACGGCTTCAGCTACTATGTGCAAGGAGGCTCGGACGGCGGCGCCTACGCCAGCCGTTACCTGCACCCGCACCAAGGCTTCTTCGTGAAGGCCAAGAACGACAATGTGGAACTCCATTTCAAGGAAAGCATGCTCGTAACCCGCGACACGCTTGTAAAACATAGCGCCAGCGGTGCCTTCCGCGGCATGCGTCAGGCCTATCCGTTGGTCAACCTGTTCCTCAGCTCGTCCCAAGGCTGCTCCGACGTCACCGTGGTCGAGCTGCACCGTCCCGAATGGGGCGGCGCGGCCAAGTTGCGCGGCATGCGCAACGGCAACGGCGTCTTCTACGCCAAGCACGACGGCGAGAACTTCGCCGCCCTCTTCGCCGGCGAAGACGCCACACGCATCCCCATCCACTTCGAGCCCAAGGCCGAAGGCGGCGACACCTACACCCTCTCGTGGAACACCGCCAACGGCGACTTCGAGAGCCTCTACCTCGTCGATAACATCACCGGCGTGCGCTACGACATGCTTCGCAACCCAAGCTACTCGTTCCAAGGCAAGAAGGGTGACTACTACGCCCGATTCTACATCACCTTCGCCGTGACCGGACTCGACGAGCACAGCGACGACGACGAGCCGGAAGGCGACGGCGGCAGCTTCGCCTTCTTCGACGGCAGCGCGTGGGTGGTGACGCCCTGCAGTGCCTTCGGCCCATCGACCCTCGCCCTGTTCGACCTGCAAGGGCGCCATCTCTACCAGACCACCCTCAGCGACGTCGGCCAGAGCCGCGTCAGCCTCCCCGACGTGGCCAAGGGAATGTACCTGCTCCGCCTCGACAACGCAAGCGGCGCCAGGGTTCAGAAGATCGTAGTCCAATAATCACGAAAAACAAAACACAGAATACAATGAAAGCTAACAAGAAAAGAACGATCACGATGGTAGTGGCACTGCTCATGGCCGCAGGTTCGCTCAAGGCACAGATCTTCCTCATGGACGAAGACTACGAAAACAGTCTCCGCACGCCTTCGAGCAGCAGCCCCCTTACGCCTTACCAAGGCGGCGACATCGACCAGACGCTACACGTCCCCGTCGGCAGCGGACTCTTCCTGCTGGCCGGCCTCGGCGGCCTCTACGCGCTCGGAAAGCGCAAGAAGAAATGACGTAGAAATGACGGCTACGCGCAATAAGGCCCCTTTCCTTTTCCGGGACGGGACCTGTTTTTTTCCCTCCACCCCCTAAAGACATCGGAAAAAAACGTATTTTTGCGCCATTAAACGCATTTCTACCATGATCACTTTTTTCATCGCATTGGCCGTATTGATCCTCGGCTATGTCATTTACGGAAAGTTCGTCGAGAAACTCTTTGGCGCCGACCCGCAACGCGCCACCCCCGCCACCACCATGGCCGACGGCGTTGACTATGTGCCCATGAAGCCTTGGCGCATCTTCCTCATCCAGTTCCTCAACATCGCGGGCGTGGGGCCCATCATCGGGGCCATCATGGGGGCGCAGTTCGGCACGGCCTCCTTCCTGTGGATCGTGTTGGGCAGCATCTTCGCCGGTGCCGTCCACGACTACCTCGCGGGAATGATCTCGCTCCGCGACAAAGGCGCGAGCCTGCCCGAAATCCACGGCGCCTACCTCGGCAACGGCGCGAAGCAGGTCATGCGCGGGTTCACCGTCATCCTCATGATCTTGGTCGGCGTGGTGTTCGTCTATACACCTGCCGGATTATTGACAGATGGCATGTTCATCCCATCCCGCCTCAGTCAAGCCAACCCTTTGCACATCAAGTATTTCTGGGTGGGCATTATCTTGGCTTACTATCTAATCGCCACATTGTTGCCCATCGACAAGGTCATTGGCAAGATCTATCCCATCTTCGGCATCCTGCTGTTGGGCATGGCCGTGGCCATCTTCATCGCCTTCCTTGTCTATAAGCCCGAAATTCCGGAACTCTGGAGCGGCTTGCAGAACCGCCATCCCGACGCGGCCAACAACCCCATCTTCCCGATGATGTTCATCTCGATTGCCTGCGGCGCCATATCGGGCTTCCATGCCACGCAGTCGCCGCTCATGGCGCGGTGCATGGTGAACGAGAAGCAAGGCCGCCCGATTTTCTACGGCGCGATGATTACGGAAGGCGTGGTTGCCTTGATCTGGGCCGCCGCCGCCGCCTATTTCTTCGGTCCCGACAGCAAAGTAAACATTAGCGGCATGGCGGGTTCCGACATCGTAGGCGTCATTGCCCAAACATGGTTCCCCAAAGTCATCGCCGTCATCACCATCCTCGGTGTCATCAGCGCGGCAGTCACTTCGGGAGACACAGCCTTGCGCTCGGCGCGACTCATCATCGCCGACTTCATGCGCTACGACCAGAAGCCCATCAAGAACCGCCTGCTCATCGCCATACCGATGTTCCTCGTCACCGCCGCCATCTTGGTTTACAGCCTCGCCAAGCCATCAGGCTTCCAGCTCATCTGGCGTTATTTCGCTTGGGCCAACCAAGTGCTTGCCACCGTGACGCTTTGGGCCATCACGGTTTACCTTGCCAAGAACAAAGGCAAGATGTGGTATCTCGTCACCATGATTCCCGCCCTCTTCATGACGATGGTGACGGGCTGCTTCCTCTTCGTCGCGAAAGCCGCCGACGGCGGTTTGGGTTCGGTGATTCCGCGTCCCGTGGGCTACGGCATCGGAGCGGCCATCACCGTGCTATGCTTGACGTTGTTCTTGGTCTGGAAAAAGAAAAACCTTTCCCGCCTTTAATTTCCGATTGAATTTTAGATTGCAGCATGTCATTCCTTGATGAAATCAACCGTCGGCGAACCTTCGCCATCGTCAGCCACCCCGACGCGGGCAAGACCACTTTGACCGAGAAATTGTTGCTCTATGGCGGTGCCATCCAAGTGGCCGGTGCCGTGAAGTCGAACAAGATCAAGAAAACCGCCACTTCCGACTGGATGGAAATCGAGCGGCAACGCGGCATCTCGGTGGCTACCTCTGTGATGGGTTTTGACTATAAGAACATCAAAATCAACATCTTGGACACACCCGGCCACAAGGACTTCGCCGAAGACACCTTCCGCACCCTGACGGCGGTCGATAGCGTCATCGTGGTCATCGACGCGGCCAAAGGCGTCGAGTCGCAGACGGAGAAATTGGTCGAGGTGTGCCGGATGCGCAACACGCCCATCATCGTGTTTATCAACAAGATGGACCGTCCGGGCAAGGATGCCTTCGAGCTGTTGGACGAAATCGAGCAGAAACTTGCCTTGAAGCTCACGCCGCTGAGCTGGCCCATCAACATGGGACCGAAGTTCAAGGGCGTGTATAGCATCTACGACAAGAGCCTTTACCTCTTCGACTCTGACAAACAGCACATTACGGAAGGCATCGCTTTCGACGACCTCAACAACCCCGACTTGGACGAGATGATTGGCGAGGATGCCGCGACGCTGCGCAACGAAACCGAACTCGTGCAAGGCGTGTATGACGGTTTTTCGCGCGAGGCCTATCTGAACGGCGACATCTGCCCCGTGTTTTTCGGCTCCGCGCTGAACAATTTCGGCGTGAAGGAATTGTTAGACTGCTTCATCGAGATTGCGCCCACGCCCATCGGTCGCGACACGGAGGAACGCCACATCGAGCCGACGGAGGAGAAGTTTACGGGCTTCGTCTTCAAGATCCACGCCAACATGGACCCCAACCACCGCGACCGCATCGCCTTCGTGCGTGTGGTTTCGGGACGTTTCGAGCGCAACAAGAACTACTTCCACGTGCGCCAGCGCCGCGAGTTGAAGTTCTCGAACCCGACGGCGTTCATGGCGCAGAAGAAGTCGGTGCTTGAAGAGGCCTATCCGGGCGACATCGTGGGCCTTTACGATGCCGGCAACTTCAAGATCGGCGACACCCTAACCGAGGGCGAAATCCTGAACTACAAGGGCATACCGAGCTTCTCGCCCGAGCAGTTCCGCTATGTCGAGAACGCCGACCCGATGAAGTCGAAGCAATTGGCCAAGGGCTTGGAACAACTCACCGACGAAGGCGTGGCGCAGCTCTTTACGGGCAAGATGACGGGAAGGAAAATCATCGGCACGGTGGGCGAGTTGCAGTTTGAGGTGATCCAGTATCGTTTGTTGCATGAGTACAACGCCTCATGCCGCTACGAGCCGATTTCGCTCTACAAGACTGCGTGGATTACGAGCGACAACGAGGCGCAACTCGCTGATTTCAAGATGCGAAAGTCGCTGAATCTGGCTTCCGACAAGGACGGTCGCGACGTGTTCCTCGCCGAGTCGCCCTACGCCTTGCAGATGGCGATGGAGAAATACCCCGACATCGCGTTCCACTTCACTTCGGAGTTTTGATGGTTTTTTCACCCAAAACCGCACGGCTTTCAAGAAAAACCTTTATCTTTGCGGGCAATAAGACAAGACAAGTCTATGTTATATTATTGTAATTCATTGGTTTGCAGTAAGTTACACAGGGGGGGGGTAAATCCTCGCCCAGACTTCGTTTCCCATGACCAGACGCCATCCAAGGCAGGGCCGACGAGGCCTCGCTTTGGATTTTTTTTGTCAAAAGTCGCAAACGTCTAACTTTAAACCATTTATTCATAAACCATATTCAAGATCAAATGAAATTGTCTAATTCAAGAAGGAAGAAAGCCATTGCGCTTTCGATGGGCTTGGCAGTCGCAGTGCTGTCGGCTTCCAACGTGCAGGCCCAGGGTTTGTTTGGCGACCTGCGCGACAATTACTACGAAGACGAGGAACAAGTCAGCATTGCCGGCCTGTTGGACGACCTGATCGACATCTACTACCAGGAGGTGGAGCAGGCCGGCAGCCGTGGCATGATGCTTCGCGGCAGCGGCGACGGCGGCTACGCGCTTCACAACGAGACGTTCGGTACAGACGGGGCCGGCTACACATTGTCCAACCAGACGTTCGGACAGGACGCGCCTCTCGGCGGCGGACTGCTCATCCTCGGCGCAGCGGGCATAGGCTATGCGGCCATGAGAAGGAGGAAGGACGCCTGAGACTGCCACGGGGTCATTAGGACCCGAGAAAAAAAAGAAGAAAATCAGAAAAAAAATTAAAAGAGTAAAAAGAGAAACAAGTAAAAAAAATCAGAAAAATGAGAAAAGCAATTACATTAGCGATGACGCTGGCGGTGGCTATGTGCTTCAGCCAGTGCAAGAAGAACGTGGAGCCCCTCTCCACAGCCGCCGGCGACGGCGTGCGCATCAGCCTCAGGGTGGATGGCGGCAAACACGATGTGTTTCCCACCACAGGTGCCGTGGTTTACGGTGATGGCGACGTCATCTATGTGGGAAACAATGGCAAATATGTGGGTTATCTGACCTACGCCGACGGTACTTTCAGCGGAACCATCTACGGACCGAGCACAGACGACTACCTGCATTTCTACTTTGTAGGCGGCTTGGAGACGGGCACACTAACTGCGGGTAGCACGACAAGCTTCACTGTGGATATCAGCAACCAGAGCAGCCAGCTTCCTGTGCTGTCGTACGGACACTCAAACGTGAAATATACCGACGGCAATGCCACATACTCATGCACGCTGGAGAACAAGTGCGGGTTGGTGAAGTTCGTTCCTGCCACTGCCACAAGCAGTGCTGTCACTGTAAGCGGTATGAAGACGGAGGCCACTATAAACTTCGCCACACCGGGCATCACGCCGACCGCCACTACGGGAACAATAACCCTGAACCCGGTGAGCGACGACGCCAAGTGGGCCATACTCCTTCCGCAGGATGCCGTTGAAAATCCTACTGTTACGATAAACGGTTACACATGTAGTTTGGCGAGTGTCCCGGCCATCACTGAGAACGTGTATCTCAAAGACGGGTTGAGCATCACGATGGCCATTGCCGGTGCGCTTGAGGGTGAGTTCTCATTAAGTAGCACTACGAAGGTGTACTTCTCTAAGAGCAATGTGGTGCGAGAGAGCAGCGACGGCAAGTTCTATTTGGGAGAAAGTCAGTATTATTACGTCGGCGCAATGAATACATATCCGAGTTCATACTTCAACTGGAGCACTGCGTGCATGGCGAGCCAGACGCTATACGATAGCGACGGCAGCACCTCGTGCTTCACCAGTTGGAGGATACCCACCAAAACCGAGTGGGAGTATCTTATCGGCCGCACCGTAAACGGTAATACCGGAGACGGCGGAGCATACCGTAGGGTTACGTTGACTGACAGCAAGGACGGGAAGGAGAGTGTATATGGCATGATAATATTCCCTGACAATTATACAGGGACCGTGCCGTCGAGCGGAGCGTCAATCACGAAGACGGCATTCGTGAGCGACTATGAGTCCGTCGGCTGCGTGTTCTTGCCTGCCGCTGGCTACTCGACTGGTTCCTCGGTGCCCAATGCCGGTACGATCGGCCGCTACTGGTCGAGTACGGAGCGCAATTATAGCGACGCGTACTACTTGGACTTCAGTTCGAGCAGTATGGGCATGGACAGCGGCAACAAGGGTTACGGTCGGTCCGTGCGTCTGGTGCTGGACAAGTAATTTTTCCTGTGCCCTTCCCGAGAGAGCAGGGCGCTTGTGTCGTCGGTCGCCGCAGTGGGCGGGCGGTCGGGCGTAAAATTAGATAAAACGTTTTTTGATTTTTTTGTTACCACTTCTAAGAAGTGGGAGCCGCCTCGGTAGAGGCGGCTTTTTTTTGTAGCTCAGTCAGAGATTCCTCACTGCGCTAATGCCTTAACGCCCTTAATAGCGGCTGCCTTAAGGGCATTAATGCCCTTAACGGCTTTAACGGCTTTAAGGCTGCCGCTGATGCCCTTAAAGCCGCCGCTACTGCCCTTAAAGCCGCCGCTGCTGCCCTTAAAGTCGCCCTCCCAATTGTTCAAGTCAGAGATTCCTCACTGCGCTGCTGCTGCTCCTAACGCCATTAAAGCCTTTAATAGCGGCTACCTTAAGGGCATTAATGCCCTTAACGGCTTTAACGGCTTTAAGGCTGCCGCTGCTGCCCTTAAAGCCGCTGCTGCCCTTAAAGTCGCCGCTGTTGCCCTTAAAGCTGCCGCCGCTGTTGCTCTTAAAGTCGCCCTCCCAATTATTCAAGTCAGAGATTCCTCACTGCGCTGCTGCTCGGAATGACAGAAGCACGCAGGGAGAGGAAAACCATTTCAACAGTGCGAAGTTTGAAGTTTGAAGTGTGAAGTTTGTCATTGTATTAAAAAATATTGTAATTTTGCAGGATGAAAGGCGATTGTCGCGGGCAGACGAAATGGTCTGCGTGAGGAAAGTCGGGACAGCACAGAGCACCATACTTCCTAACGGGAAGGCGTTGGAGACAACGACAGCAAGTGCCACAGAAAACTACCGCCCTGAGCGTGTCGAAGGGTAAGGGTGAAAACGCGAGGCAAGAGCTCACGCCTTGGCATGGCGACATGTCACGGAGGTAAACCTTATGGGCTGCAAGACCAAATACACCGGCATCGTGGGACAGTTGGGAATCCGTCCCACCGAAGGGTCGCTCGCCCGAGCCGGGAGGGTAGGTCGCTGAAGCCTGACGGCGACGTCAGGATTAGAGAAATGACAATCATCCGCACATGCGGATTACAGAATCCCGCTTATGCCTTTCTTTTGCCTTTGGACTCTCCGTAGCCTAAAGGCAAAATTTTTATAATAAAACAGCATTTTTTTCGTTTTCTTTTTGTAAATTCGCAAAAAATTTTGTCTTATGCCCAAAATAAGAAAAATAACTGTATTAATATCATTGATGTTTGTCGTAACTGTCTCATTGTCAGCACAGAACAGAATCGGCGACTTAGAGCCGGAGTCGTTGTTCGCCGATGCGAAGATGTTGTTCGATAACAAGAATTACGGCGCCGCTGCCGAACTGTTTCACCGATATCTGACGGCGTCGGCGGGACAAAGCCCGCAAAAGATGGTGGAGGCGGCGTTTTATGAGGCGGCATGCTCGTCATATCTTGGATCGGGAGAACAGCAGCTCATGTTTTTCTCGCAGGAGAACCCGACGAGCATATTCGCGGCGAAGGCCGACCTGCTGTACGCCGACATGCTTTTCAAAAACAAGAAATACCGCGACGCGCTGAGGAAATATGAGTCCGTTGACGACGAAAGCCTGCCGGACAACGACAGAGCCGAGTATTATTTCAAGAGAGGACTCGCTTATTATCAGACCAACGACATCGAGAAGGCGGCACCGTTCTTCTATAAGTCCGCCGTGATGGAAAGCCCGTATAAAGACGACGCGCGTTACTACTACGCCCATATCCAATATATAGATGGAAAATATGACGAGGCGAGATACCATCTTGACAAGATAGCCGATTCGCCTAAATATAAAGACGTGACACCGCTGTATCTGACACAAATCGACTATATTGAAGGAAAATACACCTCCGTCACCACCGATGCGGATGTGGTGCTCGACAACGTGAAAGGTCAGCGGAAAGTGGAGCTGGCATTGGTGACGGCGGAGTCGTGGTACCAACAGAAAGATTATGCCAAGGCACTGCGCTACTACGACATCGCGAGCGAGAACACACGCAAGACCTTCCCTCGTGAGGTGGAGTTCCATATAGGATTCTGCAAGATGAAACAGCTTGATTTTGAAGACGCTGTCGCTAATTTTCAGAACGTAACGAAAAAAATCAACAACGACGAGCTGGCGCAGTACGCCTCATATTATCTCGCGCAATGCTATATGAAGACGGGACAGGAGAAATTCGCGCGCAACGCTTACCTGACGGCATATAAGAGCGATTTCAACCATGAGATGAGCGAGGACGCGCTGTTCAACTACGCGAAACTGAGCTTCATCAGCGGCGTTGACCCATTCAACGAGGCGGTGTCACTACTCGAGGATTTTATCACGAGACATCCCGATTCGGCGAGAAAAGACGAGGCCCGCACGATGATAATACATCTGTATCTCAACGGCAAAGACTATGACAAGGCTATCAAGTCGATAGAAAGTCTCCCCGACATGGATGCCGAGATGCAGAAGATCTACGCTCAGCTGACATACAACATCGGCATCGAGAGCTATAACGCCATGGATTACGACAAGGCGGTGACATATCTCAACAAGACCATCAACAACAAACAGGGCGACGCCAAGATGAGGGCGGAGGCATATTACTGGCTCGCCGACAGCTATTATCAGAAGAAAGAATACGGCAACGCCGAGAACTATTACAACGCCTTCCTGAAAATCGGCGGATCGGGACAGTCGGAGATGCTGCCGATGGCATATTACAACCTCGGATATATCGCCTATATGAAAGGCGGATTCAACAACGCCATCAAGAATTTCAACTATTTCTTCAACATGGCGAAGGACGACAAGGACTTTGAGTCGGACGCCTGGATGCGCATCGGCGACTGTTATTTCATGGAACGCAGCTACAACAAGGCTATCGTGGCGTACAGCAACGCCATGAAGCTCGGTGACGCCAACGCCGACTATGCCCTCTTCCAGCAGGGCATGGGCTACGGTGCAATGGGTGACATGAACGCCAAGGTGAGATGCCTTGAGAGTCTCACAAGCAACCACGCCACGTCATCGTTCTACGACAGAGCCATTTACGAGACAGGCATGGCACATCTCAGCAGTGGCGACGAGCGCGCCGCGATAGCCTCGTTTGACAAGATAGTGAGGGAACGTCCCCGCTCGGCTTACGCCCGACAAGGTCAGATGAAGATAGGGATGCTCTATTACAATGGAAACCAATACGACAACGCGCTGACGAACCTCAAGAAAGTGGTCGATAACTACCCGAACACCGCGGAGGCACGCGAGGCGCTCAACATCATGAGGAGCATCTATATGGAGGAAAACAACACCACCGAGTTCTACAGATACACTGAGGAGAAAGGCATAGCGACGAGCGTGACGGAGCAAGACTCGGTGTCGTTCGCCACCGCAGAGAACTTCTTCCGTCAAGGCCAATATGAAAACGCCCTGAAAGCCGCACAACAATATGCGGAGAGATTCCCTCAAGGGGCTTATCTCTTGAAAGTCAATTACTACGGTATGACGTCGTTGGAGAAACTCGGCCGCGACAGCGAGACGAAGCCTTATCTCGAATATATCATCGCGCAACCTGACAACGACTACACCGACAACGCCCTGCTGAAGCTCGCCGGCATGGAAAAAGCCGCCGGTGACCTGCGAAAAGCCAAGGGCTGTTATGAGCGGCTGCTCGACATCACGGAGAACCAGACGATGAAGGCACAGGCTCTCGAAGGCGCGATGGAATGCGGATATAGACTCGATGACTATGACGACGCCATAGCGAGAGGCGAGGAGCTGTCGGGAATGCAAGGGCTCTCACAAAGCTCAAGGAACCATCTCAATTATGTCGTCGGAATGTCGCTCTATAGGAAAAACAACCTCGTGGAGGCGGTGACATGGCTGGAGGCCTGCGCCAACAAAGACAGAACCGAGACAGGGGCGGAGGCGGCTTATCACGTGGTGCTGGCTAACTATAAGATGGGCAAACTCGATGAGACGGAGAAGAAGGTGTTCGACATATCAGACAACTTCAGCAACTACAGCTATTATGTGGCGATGTCGTTCATCACGCTGAGCGATGTGTATGTCGCCAAAGACAATGTCTTCCAAGCTAAAGCAACATTGCGGAGCATCATTGAAAACTACCCCGGCGGCGAGCCGAAAGACCTCGCACAGCAAAAACTGACCGCAATTGAAAATGACGAACTTAATAATGAGGAGGAAACAGAATGAAATATAAGGCACTGATAATCAATGTGTTACTCATTATCGCAAGCTTGATGGCAAACGCGCAGTCGCATAATGAGCAGGTGACGGTGGAAGGCTCATACCGACCGCAGATAAAACGCTCGGAACGTTTGCAGAAGACACCAGAGACACCGGAAAACAAGTTCTATATACCTGATTACAAGGCGGAGACGAAGGATTTCAACTACATATACAACGTGGATGTCGAGATGATGAGTGCCGTGACGTACAAAGAGGATTATATCGCCGATGACAAGGAGAACTTCCTGAAGGCGGGCATAAGCTCCAACTTGTCGCCGCTCTTCTTGTATCGTCATTACTCCGAGCTGTCGAAGGCGATGAGCATAGGCGTTGGGGTGAGACATTATTCGTCGTGGCTCAACAACCAGGAGTACAAGAAGTCGTCGTTCATGAATAACGATGTCAACGTGATGACTGTCAACAAGTTACGTAGCGGACAGCTGCATGCTTTCGGCGACTACCGATACGACATGTACCATCTGCGCGCCTACGACGACATCGAGAACCCCAACGGACGCAACATCCATACGTTAAATATGGGGGCCAAATGGCTTTCCAACGGCTCAAGCTACCGCGATTTCTATACCGAGATAGGCGGCGATTACCGCGCCACGTGGATTTCCGGCGGCACCGTCGAACACCAGCTCAACGCGGCTGGATGCGTGGCGTATTCCGACAACTGGCTGAATGGCAACGGCATCAATAACTTGCAGACCATAGCCTCCGATTTCGAGATGAATTACAATAACATCTACCAAGCGCAGCTCCTCGTGTCGGTAAGCCCGCATTTCATCTTCAGCGGCGATTTCTACCACATACACGCCGGTCTGCGTTTCGATTTCAAAACCGGCGACAATGTGGGTCTTTACCCCGATGTGAGAGGAAGTCTGTTTGTGCTCGACAACATGCTTGAGTTTTACGCCAAGTTCGGCGGAAGCTCGAAAATCAACACTTTCGCGGATGTCGTGACGGAAAATCCTTTCGTGGTGTCAGAGGTCACCAACGTGGGCGAGTTTGGATACGAGAAGACGAAAATCGACTTCCAAGGCGGCGTCAAGGCAAAGATAACCAATCACTTGGATGCACATCTCGGAGTGCGTTACCGCAATGTTAAAAACAGCGTTTTCTATATCCCTGACGATGATTGTTATGTTATATTCGATGATGACGCCACCGTTTTTCATCTACAGGCATTCAATCTGCTGTTCAACAATTATAATGTTGTGAACGTCCTCGCCGACATCCATTGGAAAGCCCTGGAAAACCTCGACATGGCGGCAGAGCTGTCGATTAATCGATATACGATGCCCGCGACGGCTGCGTTGAATTATTCCAAGCCCTGGTACAAGCCTTCGTTCACCATGACATTGCGCGGCGATTACCGTCTTGACGAGACGTGGCGGTTCAACGCCTCGATGACGGTTTTGGGCAAACGTTGGGCCAAGAATCTTGATGGCGAGGCTGAGGAACTGAAGCCTGCGTGCGATGTGCAGCTTGGCGCGGATTATCAGATAAAGGACGACTTGGCGGCTTTCGTCGAGATACACAACCTTTTCCATCAGAAATACCAGCTTTACTACAACTATCCGAGCATAGGATTCGAGGTTTTCGCAGGTATAAAATACCGTTTTTGATTTTTTCGGAAAAAAGGCAAAAAAATAAGAAAAAAAAGCTAAAAATCTGTCATTTTTTTCATTGTTAATTCAAAGAAAATTAGTAACTTTGCGAAGTTTATTTTTGAAATGACAATTAAGAAAGAAATACGAAAAGGAAAATGACAGAAGAAGAAAAAATCCAGAATGCTGAGAGCAACTACGGTGCCAACAACATTCAGGTTCTTGAAGGTTTGGAGGCGGTACGCAAACGTCCCGCCATGTACATCGGCGATGTCAACGTGAGAGGTCTGCACCACTTGGTTTATGAGGTGGTTGACAACTCCATCGATGAGGCGATGGCCGGTTTTTGTGATAACATTGACATTGAGATTTTACCAGGCAACTCAATCTCCGTTGTCGATAACGGACGTGGCATCCCGACGGGCATGCACGAGAAGGAGAAACGCTCGGCTCTTGAAGTCGTCCTCACGGTGCTTCATGCCGGCGGCAAGTTCGACAAAGGCTCATACAAGGTGTCGGGCGGTCTGCACGGCGTGGGCGTGAGCTGTGTCAACGCATTGTCGAAACACCTGACAGCCGAGGTGCACCGCGAAGGCAAGGTCTTCATGCAGGAATATGAATACGGTAAACCGCTCTATCCAGTGAAAACGGTGGGCGAGGCTCATGACCACGGCACACGTATCACATTCACGCCCGACGACAGCATCTTCATCACTAACGAATACAGCTACGACATCCTCGCCGCCCGTATGCGCGAGTTGGCATATCTTAACAAAGGCATAAGAATCACTTTGACCGACAAACGTATCGACCCTGAGACAGGTCTGGAAGGCAAGAGCGACGAGTTCCATTCAGCTAACGGTCTCATCGACTTCATCAACTATCTTGACGAGAATCGTGAGAAACTCACTCCGGAGCCTATCGCCATACAAGGTGAGACGGACAACGTGCCGGTGGAGATAGCTCTGGAATACAATACCTCTTATTCGGAGAACCTGCATTCATACGTAAATAACATCAACACCCACGAGGGCGGCACACATCTCGCGGGCTTTCGTCGTGGCCTGACACGTACCTTGAAGGCATACGCCGACAAGGAAGGAATGTTCGCGAAGCTGAAGTTTGAAATCAACGGCGACGACTTCCGCGAGGGCCTGACAGCTATCATATCGGTGAAGGTGCCGGAGCCTCAGTTCGAGGGTCAGACCAAGACCAAGCTGGGCAACAACGAGGTGATGGGTATAGTCGATAAGATCGTGAGTGAACATCTCTCGAACTACCTTGAGGAGCACCCGAAAGAAGCGAAGATGATTGTCGATAAGGTCGTCTTGGCGGCACAGGCGCGTCATGCCGCACGTAAGGCACGTGAGCTGGTTCAAAGAAAAGGAGCGTTGTCGGGAGGCGGACTCCCCGGAAAACTCGCCGACTGCTCGGAACGTGACCCTGAACTCACCGAGCTTTATCTCGTGGAGGGTGACTCGGCAGGCGGCTCGGCAAAACAAGGCCGCGACCGTAAGTTCCAGGCTATACTGCCTCTGAGAGGTAAGATCCTGAACGTCGAGAAAGCCATGCAACACCGCGCCTTCGAGAGTGAGGAGATTAGGAACATCTACACCGCCCTCGGCGTAACCATAGGGACGGAAGAAGACAGCAAGGCGTTGAATATCGAGAAGCTGCGCTACCATAAAATCATCATCATGACAGATGCCGATGTCGATGGAAGCCACATCTCGACACTTATTCTGACGTTCTTCTACAGATATATGCCCGAACTCATCGAGAAAGGCTACGTGTATATCGCCACGCCGCCACTGTATCTCGTCAAGAAAGGCAAGAAAGAGAAATATTGCTGGACGGAGGAACAACGAATCTCGTTGCTCGAAGAAATGGGTGGCGACGCTCACGTGCAGCGTTACAAAGGTCTCGGTGAGATGAACCCTGAACAGTTGTGGATGACGACGATGAACCCTGAGTTCAGGACGTTGCGTAAGATTCATATCGAGAACGGAGCCGAAGCCGACTATATCTTCTCCATGCTGATGGGCGACGAGGTGGGCCCGCGCCGCGAATTCATAGAGCAAAACGCCACATACGCAAACATTGACGCATAATTTAACAACATACGATTATGGATAACGAAAACAAACTTGATATTCTGACAAAGAAAATCTACGAGCAAGGTGTCGAGAAAGCTAATCACGACGCCGTGGAGATAGTGGAGAACGCCAAGAAAGAGGCTGAGAGAATCATCAATGACGCTAAAGCTGAGGCGGAACACATTGTAAATCAGGCGAATAAAGATGCCGACGAGCTTAAGACGAAGGTCAACGCCGACGTGAAGATGGCAGCCACACAGAGCATCGCCGTCACCAAGCAGGAGATTGAGAAGATGGTGGTGATGAACGCCGCCGAGCAAGGCGTCAAGGTCTCGATGTCGTCAGCGGATTTCGTGAAGGAGCTGATCAAAGTCATAGTGAAAGCGTTTAATCCGGAGAACGCCTCGCCGGTGGCATTGGACCTCATCCTGCCAGAGACGATGAAGGCTGAGGTGGAGCCCTTCGTGAAAAACGAGATCAGCAAAATGTTTAAGTCCAATGTCACCGTGAGCTTCAATAAGAAGCTCGGCGGCGGCTTCAAGGTCGCGCCTAAGGATGGCGGCTACGTGCTGCAGTTCACCGACAACGAGTTCATCCAGCTGATTTCCAATTATCTGCGTCCCGCGACAAAGAAAATTCTGTTCGGCTGATGGAGAACTACGTCTATATCGTCGCGAGTCTGCCGGAGATAGCGGTTAACTACGATGGCGGCGCCTTCGACTACCCAGCAGTCAGGGAGCAGATAGTCGAGCTTCTCTCGGAGGACGACCGGAAACTGGTCGCACTTCTTGAGGAAGGCTTCGACGAGGACACCCTTGGCGCGGATTTCTATGCCAAAGCCGCCGCAAGCGAGAGCCGTTTCATACGGGAGTACTTCGACTTCGACGGCAGGCTGCGTAACATGAAGGTGGCATATCTCGCGAAACGTCTCGGCAAACAAGGCGACGCCTACTTTGTCGATATGCCTGAAGCCGACTTCGAGGAGGAGAGCCAGATAAAGGCGATACTGGAGGACAGCGACTTCGTGAGGCGCGAGCAGAAGATGGATGAGCTGAAGTGGGAGAAGGCAAGCGACATCGCCCGCATGGACTATTTTAACATGAATGCCATCCTCGCTTTCTTAGTGAAGGCCAAGACCGTTCAACGTTGGGCTGAACTCGACGCTGCGAAAGGTGAGGAGATGTTCCGCAAGTTGGTGAAGGAGATTCGCGGGACGAATGAACATTTGGACTTGAGCGGAGGAGGGAAAATAATGCATAATTCTTGATATTCAAATTTCTCAATTGTTTTAAAAAAACATCATTGTAAAATGAAAAGGCCTCTATTATTTTTCTTAATAAGCGTTCAAATGATAGTCTGTTTAGGGCAGACAGTATTAAATGATCCTCATTGGGAACTATTATGGGAAGATCATTTTAATTATCTTGATTTATCAACATGGGCAGTTCGTAATAATTTTGATCATTATGGTGAGCCTCAGGTGTATACAAATCGACCAAATAATGTTTATATCTCGGATGGAAATCTAGTGTTGAGTATAACTGAGGAATCGTATCATTGCACAAATATAAATTCTTGGGCATGTAACAATGAATGGTATTCATATACATCGGGTTGGGTGGAGACATTGTCTTCCAAGAATGTTCAGTATGGATTGATTCAATCAAGAATCAAGGTTCCTTATGGCTATGGTTTATGGCCTGCTTTTTGGACATTCATTGGTAGTGGGGTTTCAGGCGTAAATGCTGCCGAAATTGATATTTTCGAGATGCTTGGCACATTGCCTTCAAACATAGTTACAACCAACATCCATACAGATTATAATAATGAACCAAATAATTATCAAGAACATAATATGGGTAATTATGCAAATGCCTATCATAATTACGCAGTTGCTTGGTCTCCTAGTAAAATAGTATGGTATGTTGACGAACAACCTATTAGAATATCAAACAATCATGGAATCGTAGATCCTGTTAGGATTATCCTGAATATTGCAATAACCCCACAAGCTCTGCCAAATGCATCAACGACGTTACCATCAAAGATGTATATTGACTTTGTAAAAGTTTATGAGTTGAAAAAAGATTGTAATAATAGTATATCCGAATGTGTTTTTGATTTTAATTCGATTGATTATCGTGTCAAACGAGACATTCAGATTGGCGGTGCTGGTTGCTCAAACTCTGTTCCGAATAATAGTAATATTTATTTACGGGCTACTCATAGCGTTCAGATTGAAGGTGGTTTTACGGTTCCAATAGGATCTTCTTTTTTCGTAGATGTTGATGCTTGTTATTAATTAAACTTTTAAAAGCTATGAGATACAGCATGAAAATAATGATAATGTTGGCTTTTCCCTGTTTTTTTTATAGTTGTAATAGAGAAATGTTTGATTATAGAAGTAAATATACAGGAAATTGGAGCTTTATTGTTGAAATCAGTGAAGTTAACACTGATAGTATTGGGTACTTTGCCTATGACACCATTTGTTTTGATGGTGTAATTGGTTTAGGCGATGATCCGGATGGGATACTCATTCAATATACAGAAGATAATACGGTTGTTCTGAAAGTTAATGAGAATGGAAAACTTTCTGGTTTTTCATCTCATTATTCTGCTGGAGAGTTTATTAGCAATAATAAGGTGCATTTGTACCTAAGGAATGGTGGCATAGGAGGAGGAGTAATTCATGTTGTGAACGGTGATAAAGTAAAACAAGTAGAATAAAATGAAGTTTAATTATTGGTTGTAGATTTAAATTAAATATTGATAAAAATGAAGTTGAAATCGTTTTTTATTGTAATAATTATCATACATGTGTATTCGTCCCTTTATGCACAATTTAATATTAATAGTCATGGAATGGTAAGTATTACGGCGAATACTAATGATTGGGCACCTGGATTAAGGGTATATGTACCGACCTATAATTCGTGTGCTTATAATTTATACTATGGAGGACGCGATAGATTCTTCGTGCATGCTTCTGGCTATTTGTGGTGTGAGAGAGGGGGCTATTTTGGTTCGGACAGTACGCTGAAAGAAAATATATGTAGGATAGAATCGCCTCTAAATAAACTTATGCAACTGAAGGGTTATGAATATAATTTTAAAGAAGAAAAAAAAGGTACTAAGACGAAGGGTTATGTTGAAGATGGAAATTGTGAAGAAAGAAGATTAGGATTGATTGCACAAGAAGTTGAGCAAGTGTTTCCTGGTATTGTTAAAACTATACCCAACGGGACTAAGGCTATTTCCTATTCAGATTTGACAGCTTTGCTAATTGAATCGATAAAAGAGCAACAATATGAGATAGAATCTTTAAGTAAGCTAGTTAGTTCATATCAGTTGGACATGCTTGAATTGAAAAAGCAAATTGATGAATTGAACTTGACTATTTATAGAGAAGGTGTATCCCCTCAGGTTTACCCTAAGTCTGAAAACTCTAATGGAAATGCAAAACTTTTTGGCAACGTGCCTAATCCTTTTGAATCTGTTACTGAAATTAGTTTTGAGATTCCAGAAGATGCCCAAAATGTAATTCTTATTCTTAATGATTTGAACGGGTCTTTTATAAAAACCTATACGATATTGCAAAGAGGACAGGGCAGTGTCAATATTAATGGAGATGATATGGATGATGGCTTGTATTTATATACTTTATTGATAGATAATAAAGTTGTTGATACTAAAAGAATGGTTTTAATGAGAGAATAAATAGATCGATTCTGTTAGAGCTATTATATGAAATTTGAAATCAAACGATATGAAAACAACAGGAAAAGTTACAGGAATCATTGCAAACCTCGTCACTGTCGAGGTGGACGGCCCTGTGGCACAGAATGAAATCTGCTACATCGACTTGGCGGGCGTCAAGCTGATGGCGGAGGTCATCAAGGTGAACGGGAACAAAGCCTCGGTGCAGGTGTATGAAAGCACACGAGGACTGACAATCGGATGTCCGGTGGAGTTCCAAGGCTATATGCTTGAGGCTACCCTCGGACCTGGTCTCCTCTCGAGTAATTTCGACGGCTTGCAGAATAATCTTGCCACCATGGAAGGCGTGTTTTTGCAAAGAGGTGAATACACCAAGCCGTTGGACGAGAACAAGTTATGGGACTTCACACCCATCGCCAAGGCGGGACAACAAGTCATTGCCGCCGACTGGCTTGGCGAAGTCAAGGAAGGCTGGCTGCCCCACAAAATCATGGTGCCGTTTGCCTTTGGAGGCACTTACACTGTGAAATCGATGGCCGAAGCCGGACAATACAAAATCACAGACACCATCGCAGTTTTAACTAATGCTGACGGCGAGGAAGTCAACGTCACGATGATGCAGAAATGGCCTGTGAAAGTCGCTGTTGGCGGCTACGTCGAGAAGCCGCGTCCCTTCAAGGTGATGGAGACGGGTGTGCGCTGCATCGACACGCTCAACCCCATCGCGGAGGGCGGCACGGGCTTCATCCCGGGACCTTTCGGCTGCGGCAAGACGGTGCTTCAGCATGCACTCGCTGAGCAAGCCGACGCCGACATCATCATCATGGCGGCCTGCGGCGAGCGCGCTAATGAGGTCGTGGAGATTTTCACTGAGTTCCCCGAGCTGAAGGACAAACACACGGGGCGCAGCCTGATGGAGCGTACCATCATCATCTGCAACACGTCGAACATGCCCGTCGCGGCGCGTGAGGCTTCGGTCTATACCGCCATGACACTCGGCGAATACTATCGCGCCATGGGTATGAAGGTGCTGCTTTTAGCCGACTCCACCTCGCGTTGGGCGCAGGCCTTGCGTGAGATGAGTAACCGCCTGGAAGAACTGCCGGGTCAGGACGGATTCCCCGTTGACCTCTCTGCAATCATCTCCAACTTCTATGCCCGCGCCGGCTTCGTCAGGCTGAACAACGGTGCCACGGGCTCAATCACCTTCATCGGAACGGTGTCGCCCGCCGGCGGTAACCTCAAAGAGCCTGTTACCGAATCGACGAAGAAGGCGGCACGTTGCTTCTACGGACTGTCGCAGAACCGCGCCGACAAGAAACGTTATCCCGCCGTTGACCCCGTCGATTCATATTCGAAATATCTCGAATACCCTGAGATTATTGAATATCTCGACAATAAAATCGAAAAAGGATGGGTCGATAAGGTCACAAAGACGAAATATATTATCCGTAAAGGTAAAGACGCCTATGAGCAAATCAACATCTTGGGCGACGACGGCGTGCCAATGTCATATCATGAACAGTATTGGAAGTCGGAACTCGTTGATTTCGTGATACTTCAGCAAGACGCTTTCGACGACATCGACGGCTCAACGCCTTTGGACAGACAGAAGTTTATGCTCGATTTGGTTCTCGAGATATGCGACCGCAGCTTCAAGTTCGACAACTTCGAGCAATGTACGACGTATTTCAAGGGCTTGATAAACATCTGCCGTCAGATGAACTATTCGGAATACAAATCAGAGCAATTTGAAAAATATCTTGGACAGTTAAAGGAGGAACTTAAACATGAGTGAGAAAGCCTTTCAACGCATATATACTAAGCTTACCGCCATCACCAAGGCGACGGTGACACTTGAGGCTCAAGGTGTTGCAAACGACGAGCTGGCTCTCGTGGCAGGTCGTCTGGCACAGGTCGTGAAAATCAAGGATAAGAACGTCACTTTGCAGGTGTTCGGCGGCACCGAGGACATCCCGACCAACGCCGAGGTGACCTTCTTCGGCGAACCGCCATCACTGAATGTGAGCGAAGACCTCGCCGGACGTTTCTTTAACGCCTACGGCGAGCCCATTGACGGCGGTCCGGCAGTGGAAGGCGAGAAACGCCAGATTGGCGGCCCTTCCGTGAACCCGTTCAAGCGTCGCCAGCCCTCACAGCTCATCCCTACAGGCATCGCGGGCATCGACCTGAACAACACCTTGGTATCAGGACAGAAGATCCCGTTCTTCGCCGACCCCGACCAGCCTTACAACCAGGTGATGAGCATGGTGGCTCTCCGCGCCGATGTCGATAAGATTATCCTCGGCGGCATGGGCCTGACAAACGACGACTATCTCTTCTTTAAAAATGAGTTCGAGAGTGCCGGCGCACTGCATAAAATCATCAGCTTCGTCAACACTACCGACCAGCCACCTGTCGAGCGTCTGCTGATTCCCGACATGGCACTGACGGCAGCGGAGTATTTTGCCGTTGACAAGAACGAAAAGGTTTTGGTGCTGCTCACAGACATGACGCTTTATGCCGACGCTCTGAGCATCGTCTCGAACCGCATGGACCAGATTCCTTCCAAGGACTCCATGCCCGGCTCGCTCTATTCCGACTTGGCAAAGATTTATGAGAAGGCGGTGCAGCTGCCCGACGGCGGCTCCATCACCATCATCGCGGTGACGACATTGAACGACGGCGATATCACACACGCCATCCCGGACAACACAGGCTACATCACCGAAGGACAGCTGTTCCTCCGTGCTGACCCTGATTCCGGCAAGGTCATCGTTGACCCGTTCCGCTCGCTGTCGCGACTGAAACAGTTGGTGCAAAACAAGAAGACCCGCGAGGACCACAGCGCGGTGATGAACACCTCGGTGCGCCTCTATGCCGACGCCGCCAACGCCAAGACTAAGCTGGAAAACGGCTTCGACCTGAGCGACTACGACCTACGCTGCCTCGACTACGCCAAGGAATATGCTACCAGACTCTTAGCCATCGACGTCAATATCTCCATCGAGGAGATGCTCGACACCGGCTGGGAGTTGTTCGCAAAATATTTCACCAAGGCTGAAACGGGTCTGAAAGAATCGTTGATTCAGAAATACTGGAAAGCCAAAGAAAATTGACAACTGAACAACTGGTACGGCTGCCACAGTGTGACAGCCCTACAACTGAACAACTGGTACGGCTGCCACAGTGTGA
>FLNX01001122.1_pt1 | contig 57936 bp, 40 predicted proteins | sample 1140341 | NCBI WGS metagenome assembly FLNX01 (sample SAMEA3878208, study PRJEB12797) | bioreactor metagenome | biome: Moose rumen | place: Sweden | collected 2011-10
GGAGAAACTTCCTTGAGATCCTCTGGGACACCGCCGAGAGTATGAAGGCCGCTGAAGCAGCATAAGCCCTGTACCGGAGGGACCCTGCCAATGTGATAGTCGGCTGGACCTTCTGATACCCTCTGAATAGCGACCCCCGCTGATCCCAGCGTAGTGGGGTTTAGGGGTCCTATTGCCCAAAATTACGATTCCACAAAATTTGTGTTATTCTGGAACATGCCAAAAAAGCTGAATTGGTCAGCTACTTTTCCCAAAATATCAGCTATGTTATAGAAAGCATCTTTAAAACTACTTCCATTAACACGGCCGAATGAAATACTGATCACCGGATACTGTCCCATATGCTCGGCACAGAATTTTGGCTCTTCCTTATAAATTTTGAGTTTTTTAAAAATTTTCTCCTGCCTGCTGATGTCTTCAGGATCATCATAGTTCATTTCCAGAAAGGTCTGGATCATGCTCATGGTCAGGCTTTTGCCAAACCGCTGGGGGCGCAGCATAAGTGAAACCTTAGGACTTTCGGTAACCAGATCTTTCAGAGCCAATGTCTTGTCAACGTAACAGGCACCACTCAATATCAGACTGGCAAAATTATCCTCACCCAAAGGAACACAGATTTTACCGGAAGCCATAGAACAATCCCCTCAATTCAAGAAATCAGCAACGCAACCAAGTAAACCAACTGTCAGCAGTCACAGTTCACAGTGAGATGTATCCTGTCGGCCACTTTCATCCAGCAGGATCTCACATTTTTTGCCCCAGAAGGAAAGACCAAATTTGAATATGGTGTTGTAGTCCCCGTCATGGCGCAGATGATAGTCGTACTGCTTCTCATTAATTTGTTCAACCGCCTCCTGACACCCTCTTAACCGAGATGAACGCTTTCCATCAGTGCTCTTCTTAAGTTCAAGAATGGCCGCTGTGCCGTTATCCTCGTTCATGAGAATAATATCTGAAAAGCCGTTACCGCTTTCAGGATTGGACTGAAGACTGATGTCTCTTGAAGTTGTAAGCCCCAGAACCCCTGTCAGAAAGCCGTGATAATAACTCTCATTGCTGGTGATATCCCTGAAGCTGATGAATCTCAGGAGCATGTCATTGATAATCTCCCGGCTTTTGGAAGCATCGCCTGCCAACAGTGCTGAGCTTAGTTCCACTGCCCGTGACACCCAGACCGGGTTTTCCTTGCTGAAAAGTTTATCGACCTTTTGAGTAAAGCATTGTCTTACCTCCTCATTTGGGATCCTGACAACGTTTTTTCCCTCCTGGGAAGGGGTGGTGTTCCGGTCATAGGTGAGATAGCCTGTGCGGAGCATCAATGTAGCAAAGGTGTCAAAGCCAATCCCATTTCTGATATCCGGATAGGTGGTGAATTGCTGAGGATCGATCTCTTCTGTGCCGCCGTTCACCAGGTTGGTGAGTTTCAGGTCATCTATATCCCTTGGAGACTCCAGATACATGTCTAAAACGTCGTTGCCGCTGGTATTAACCCAGTAATTCTCAGGCATGAAAGTGCGGGGATTGTTACCTTCTTTCAGGGCCCCAGAGGTGAATTGCAGGACGATCCAGTGGCACATAATCTGCCTGCCACCTATGGTGTATCCGTCATAAAATTCAGCCACATCGTCATACCAGTCCGTCATGCCATACCCTGCCAGGAGCTGCCGCACTTCTTCCTGGGTGAAACCCATCAGATCGGAAAACATGCGGCTGTCAACGCCAAACCAAGGAAACCCTTCTTCCTTAGGACAAAACCCCTGTTCTCAGTTGTCATGGAAATACTCCCGTTGCTGCCTGCCCCGGTGCAGACGGTGACAGATCATGAATGAACATGGGGGCGGCCCGCACCCCCCACTTTCACCAGGGAAAGGGGGAGTGTGCAGGCATATGCTGCGGGGCACTGCCGTCCCGGAAAGATCCCTGCTGCCGGAAGAGCGGCAGACAGAGAGATAACTGAACTGATCATGGCACGGCATGCCGGCAGATGCCGTACTGACGGTATAAGATCTGGCAGTCCCCGGAGGAAAGGAAGGACTGCAGGTGCCCGGATCATGCTCCGGGTGACGTTTGCGGCCGGAGTTTTCCTGTCCGGATCAGGTGTGCCGGCTCATGCCCAGGCATAAACGACCGGGATCCGGAGATGACAGGCTCCGGGCTCATGATCCGCATCCGGCTCATGAACCGTCCCCGGGATCCCCCGGTGAAAAGGCACCGGATCCCGCCCGGTCCAGGCACTCAGCCCTTTTTGGACTTCACGTGGCGCATGAGCCGGCGCTTTTTCCGGATCTGGCTCTGGGTCAGCTTGTTGACCCGGCCCTCAAAGGGGTTGGCACCCTCGGCAAACTCCAGCTGCAGGGGTGTGCCCACAATCTTCAGGGCGTCCCGGAAATAATTGGTGATATAGCGCCTGTAGGAGTCGGGCAGCTCCTCCACATGGTTGCCGTGGATCACGATCCGGGGAGGGCTGTAGCCGCCGGCATGGGCGTACTTCAGCCGGGCCCGCCGGCCCTTCACCAGGGGCGGCTGATGCTCTGAGGTGGCCGCCAGCAGCAGCCTGGTGGCCCGGGAGGTGCTGATCCGGCGGAAGGCGGACTGGAAGGCCTCATCCACCGATTCAAACAGATGCCCCACCCCGGTGCCGTGGAGGGCCGAGATGAAGTGGATCCGGGCAAAACTGGCAAAGCCCAGGCGCAGTTCCAGATCCTGCCGGATCCGATCCTTCACGTCCCCGGCCAGGCCGTCCCACTTGTTGATGGCAATGACCACCGCCCGTCCGGAGTTGATGATGAACCCCAGCATGCCCAGATCCTGATCGGTGAGCCCGTCCCGGGCGTCAATAAGCAGGATCACCACATGGGAGTCCTCCACCGCCTGGAGGGTCTTGATCACCGAAAACTTCTCCACGGTCTCCGTGACCTTCTTACGCTTCCGGACCCCTGCGGTGTCCACAATCTCATACTTCCGGCCGTCCCGCTCCATGGGGATGCAGATGGAGTCCCGGGTGGTGCCGGGCATGTCAAAGACAATGACCCGGTTCTCCCCCAGCAGGCGGTTGGTCAGGGTGGACTTGCCCACATTGGGCCGGCCCACAATGGCAAAGCGCACCACCTCGGGCAGATCCGGCTGGGGAGCCTCAGCAGCCTCCTCCTCCGGCTCAGCCTCAGCGGCCCGCATCTCGTCAATGACCCCGGGATCCTCCGGCAGGGAGCAGTAGGGAAGATCCTGGATGTGGGAGATGTAGAAGCAGGTGTCCGCTCCGGACAGGGGCTCTCCGTCAGCGAAGCTCAGATACAGATCCCGGCCCCGGTAATACACCGACAGGGTGATCTCCGATCCGTGCTGCTCCACCTCCACCTGCTCCTGGAGGCGAACCGCCTTCAGGGGGGCATACTCCCAGGAGAGATCCTCCCGGAACATGGGGATCCGGCCCCCGGGAAAGACAAAGCTCACCCGGCAGTCCCGGTCGTCCTCGGAGATCTCCCCGGCATCATCCTCCTGGCGGACAAAGTCCGGATCCTGCTGCCGGATGCGCACCAGCTCCGGATACAGCACCTCCTCCGCCAGCATGGCCAGCCCCGTGCCGTGGGAGGCGGCGATCTGGTGCACATCCCCGAAGGCCAGGGAGTAAAAATCACCGCAGCAGGAGTCAGCGTCAATGCCGTCGCACTTGTTGGCAGCCAGGATCACCTTCCGGCCGATGCGCCGGAGAAAGTCAGCGATCACCAGATCCCCGGGCATGACCCCGTCCCGGGCGTCAGTGACGAACACCACAATGTCCGCCTCCTGCATGGCCAGCTTTGACTGCTCGGCCATCATGCTCTCCAGGCCCTCCTCGGAGCCGTCAATGCCCCCGGTGTCGATGACAATGTATTCCAGGCCGTTGATCTGGGCCCGGCCGTACTTGCGGTCCCGGGTAAGGCCCGGGAAATTGGCCACCAGGGCGTCCCGGGTGTGGGTCAGGCGGTTAAAGATGGTGGACTTGCCCACATTGGGGCGCCCCACCAGGGCTACAACAGGAGTCATGGCTGAGTTCCGGAAAAGAGAATATCAGGGAAAAATACGGGGCTCCCGGAAGGATCGGGGATCCTTTCCGGGGATCAGGAGGAGAGGGGAGACCGGGATGCGGAAGCCGGAAGGGGCTCTGCCCCGGCATGCCCGGATGCGGGATCCGCTCACTCCTCCTCAGAGGATCTGGCGCCGGTGAAGGCGTACACGTCGCCGTCCCGGGTCTGGAGGTAGGCGATGCCGTCGTAGATCACCGGGGGAATATACAGGCCGTCGCTGTCCAGGCGCTCCATGGAGGAGATCGCGCCGGTGGCGCCGTCCAGCCAGTAAAGGTAGCCGTCCATGTCACCCACCAGCACATAGGAGCCGTAGGACACCGGGGCGGTCACATCCCGGTAGGACAGATCCCGGTTCACCCAGCGCTCCTGGCCGTCACGGCGGCTCATGGAGTGGACATGACCCTTGTCGTCGGTGATGAACAGATCTGAGTAGTCATAGGACATGCTGCGGTAGGAGCTGAGATCCTTCTTCCAAGTGCCGGCCCCGGAGCCGGTGCCCATCAGGTGCACCAAGCTGCCATGGTAACCCACAGCCACCAGCTCACCCTCCAGGAACAGTGGATCTGCAATGACGCTGCCGATGCGGTCAATGGAACTGCCGCCCTTGGGCAGGGAGACAATAATGGAGTTGATCAGGGTCCCGGTGCCGGGATCCACCATGTTCAGCTTGCCCTGGGAGGTGCCGAACATCAGCACCTTGCCTCCGTCCACCGCCAGCATGTTGGAGGTGCCTCTGAGGGCAAGCTCGCTGTATTCGTCGGAGGTCTTCCAGATCTCCTCGCCGTTGTCGTCATTCACCGCCACCAGGCGTCCGGAGGTGGTGTAGATCACCACCCGGTCAGCCAGGGCCGCAGGAGCCGACATGATCTCCTCCCCGGCGTTGTACTTCCACAGGAGGCTGCCGTCGCTGCGGTCCAGGGCGTAAAGATAGCCGTTTTCCGAGCCCACAAAGACCTTGTCAAAGCCCAGGGAGACCCCGCCGGAGATCCGGGGGCTGCGGCGGCTGTCGTTCTCCTCCTCGTCGTCCAGATCGGTCTCCCAGATCCGGTCCCCCGTGCTCCGATCCAGGGCGGCCACCCGGCCGTCCCGGGAGGCCACAAACACCCGCTCCTCAGACACCGCCGGGGAAAGGCTGGAGAAGAATTTGCCTACTCCGCTGCCCACGGAGGTGTGCCACAGCACATTCATTTCAAAGGCGTTCTCAATCTCCGGGACGTCGGCGATGACATAGACATCCTTCTCAAACAGGGAGCAGGACTGGGTCAGAAGCCCCAAGCCCAGAACACCAGTGAAGCGCCAAAATCCCCGCAGCATAGACCACCTGCCCTAATCAACCTTCATCTGCAGATGATCTTACCATAAACCGCCCGGTTTTGCTTGGGGCGGGACTTCTCCCAGGAAGGGGCCGGCAGTGGTAAGATCAGCCGTCCTGGCAGTCAGGATCTCCCCCGGAAATGGCGGTTTCCCGGAAGGGCGCCGTCCCATGGTTTCCCGGAAAAGGGGAGGAGGCAGCAGCAGCAGGAGGAAGCAGTGAAAACCGTGAATGTGGTGGCCGCAGTCATCGGCCGGGACGGCAGGATCTTCGCCGCCGCCCGGGGATACGGGGATTTCAAAGGACAGTGGGAGTTTCCCGGCGGGAAGATTGAGCCCGGGGAGACCCCGGAGGAGGCCCTGAGGCGGGAGATCCGGGAGGAGCTCAGGGTGGAGATCCAGGTGGGTGAGAAGGCCGGGGACATTGAGTATGACTACCCCGCATTCCACCTGTCCATGCAGTGCTTCCGCTGCCGGATCCTGTCAGGGGAGGTGGATCCCGCGGAGACCGGGGAGTACGCCTGGCTGGACAGTGCGGGCATGGCAAAAGCTCCCTGGCTTCCCGCCGACCGGGATCTGGCCCTGAGGCTGAGCCGGGAACTCAGGGAGCAGGAGGACGCCCGGAAAGCCCGGGCCTGAAAAAAGGAAATCCCGGAGGACGGTCCCCCGGGACGCAGTTCAGAAAAATTCCGGGATGGTGCTTCTGAAGCAAAGAGGCGCCTCCGGAACAGAGCCCGGGATCAGCACCCCCCGGAGAAGATCAGGATCCGGGGCCCAGAGGTGCTGTCCACCCCATCAACACCGCTGATGGAAGGGGTGTCATAGAACAGGAAGCACTTGTCGTTGTAACTGCCGGAAGATGCCGCAGAGTCCTGGTAACTGTCCGGAACGCTGCTGGCGTCAAAGCCCACCAGGATCTGGCGCAGACCGGATTCCCAGGTCTTGACCCGGTAAACGAAGTCATGGCTGTCCGCATCCGAGGAACCGGCGGCAACAGCGTCAATGTCCACCGCCCGGATGATCCCGTCCGCCGAGGCGTCAGGATAGCCCAGCCGGATCTTGACGGCATCCGACTCGCTGCCGGTGCAGGAAGTGGCGGCTGATCCGGACATGCAGATCCAGCCGGATGTGGCAGAAGTCTTGCCCGCGATCAGGGACTTGCCGTAGATCATGGAGGCGGCGCCCCTCATGGCTCCTGCAACACCCTCCAGGCTGGCCCGCTTGGCATCCCCCTGCAGGTTCATGAACTTGGGGGCGGCGGTAACCGCCAGGATCCCCAGAATGACAATCACCACAATAAGTTCCACCAGGGTGAAGCCCCGGGAACGTCCCCGCAATCCCTTTCCAGCAGTCATAGCAAATCCCCCTTCCTCAAGACCGGCTGTCTCACTCCCGGCACCCCGCCGGCAGTAAAGATCAGTCGTCCCTGGTCATATTTATCTCCCAAAACAGGCCCGGAAACCACTTTTCCCGGAGAAAAATGTGCAAATTTGTGACGCATGGAAAACCTGGGTCATCCCGCCACAGGAAAGGGAAAAAGGGCAGAAACAGGATCCGGAAATCATGCCGTAAGCGGTGCTTCCCCGGATCTGGCAACCGCACCGGAAGATGAGTTTCCCCGGATCCGGCAGCCCTGCTGAAGAGCCGGGATCTGCCTTCCGCATCTCCCGGAAAGGTGGCCGGCCCCTGCCCGGATCCGGTCACAGCCCTCCGGCATGAAGCCCCTGACCGGATCCGGTCACACAGTCCAGGTGAAGCCCCGTGCCAGATCGCACTGTCACATTCCCCCGGCGATCTCCGCCAGCCGGGGATAGTCCACCTTGCCGGTGCCGTTTAACGGCATCTGCTCCAGCTCCACCACCTGCCGGGGCAGGGCCAGCTCCGACAGTCCCTCCTGGCGCAGGATCACCCGGAGGGCCTCCCGGGTTATCCCCTGCCCGTCCCCGGCGCCGGCGGAAGAGGCAGAGCCGGAGGCGGCGCCGGCAGCAGGCATAGCCGCGGAAGAGGCACCGGCGGAAGAAGCGGCTTGGGCCGGAGCCTTCACTGCGCCGCTCTTCCCTGCCCTGCCGGGACCGCCCTTGCCGGAGAAGAACAGCACCAGCTGCTCCCCCTTCCGGGGATCCGGCACAGCGATGACCGCCAGGGAGTGCTCCGGGAAGCTTGCCCCCAGGATCTCCTCCACCTGGGACAGGGAAACCATCTCCCCGCCGATCTTGGCAAAGCGCCGGGCCCGGCCCAGGATCCGGAGGAACCCGTCGCTGTCGATATCCGCAATATCACCGGTGTCATACCAGCCGCCCTCGGGCCGATCCAGGATCCCGGGACGGGAGGCCCTGAGGTAGCCCAGCATCACATTGCCGCCCCGGACCCAGAGCCGGCCGCCCTCCCTGATCCCCTCCGCCGGCTCCAGCCGGATCTCCATCCCCGGCAGGGGCTGACCCACAGTCTGCCGGCGCCAGTGCATGAAGGTGTTCACTGCGATCACCGGGGAGGTTTCCGTGGCCCCGTAGCCCTCCAGGAGCCTTATCCCGAACTTCTCCTGCCACAGATCTGCCGTCTCCTGGCTCAGACGCTCGCCCCCGGCCACGGCAAAGCGCACCGAGTGCATGTCATAGGGATGGGCATAGGTGCCGTAGCCCCTAAGGAAGGTGTCGGTGCCAAACACTGCCGTGGAGCAGGTGTCGTAGATCAGCAATGGCACATTCTTGTAATGGAGGGGCGAAGGATACATGAACACCTTCATGCCGCTGAGCAGGGGCAGCAGTGTGCCCGCGGTAAGGCCGAAGGAGTGGAACACCGGCATGGCGTTGAAAACGGAGTCCCGAAGGCCAAAGGGCAGCACCGCCTGGAGCTGCACGATGTTGGTCTCAATGTTCCGGTGACTCAGGGCCACACCCTTGGGCGCACCCTCGGATCCGGAGGTGAACAGCACCACCGCCGGCTCATCAGGATCCGGGATCCGGCCCAGAAGGCTCCGGTAGGAGAACTCCGGGAAGATCCGGGAGATCAGCCCCAGGATCCGGGCTCCCGGTCCGATCCGATCTGCCAGATCCTCCAGGTAAATCATCCGAAGTCCTCCGGCCTCCAGGGCGGCAATCAGCTCCCCGAAGCCCGCAGCGGCAAACTGCCGGGAGGTGAGCACCGTCCGCACCGGCACCCCGGCGCAGCTGGAGAGGATGTTCCGGGCCCCGGCGGAGAAGTTCAGCATGCAGGGCAGCTTCCCGGCGGCCTGGAGGGCCATGAACACCACAGCGGTGGCGGCACTGTTGGGCAGGAGCACCCCCGTCTCCCGCTCCGGCACCGCCGTCTTCAGGATCCGGCCCAGGATCAGGGACCGGATGAACACCCCGGAGACGGTCAGGGGACGGCGCTGGTGATCTTCCAGGATCTTCCGCCAGCCGCCCACGATCTTCATGGTGCGGATGTAGCCGGCAAACAGCGTGCCGTCAGGCAGGGTGCTGGCGGCCACCTTCATCCGGGCCATGAGATCATACAGCATCTCCCCGGCCCGGGCGGTGCGGCGCCGGCCGGCGAGCTCCGGCGGGACCCGAAACTCCTGGGCGGGCATGATCCGGATGGAGATCCGGGACCGGGGGCGCTTCTTCAGGCTCGTGCCGAAATGGGAGAAGATGGAGTACTGCCCGCCCTCGATGATCACCGGCAGCACCTTTGCCCGGGTCCGATCGGCCACCACCCCGGAGCCAGGATAGACCTTCATCAGGGTGCCGGTGGTGGTGATCCGCCCCTCAGGGAAGATCACCGGAATGTGCCCCAGGGAGATCTCCCGGATGAGGCTGCGCACCGCCATGGGCCGGGTGGGATCCACGGTGAAATACCGGGGCGCCATGGCCAGCAAGGGCCGGAAATACCACCTGGAGGCCACCTCCGTGTCCACGGCATAGCTGAGATCGTCATGGAGGTAGATCCACAGCAGCACGCCGTCCAGGAAGGAGGTGTGGTTGGCCACCAGCACCGCCGGATGCCCCCGCACCGCCTGGAAGTTCTCCATGCCGTCCAGGCGCACATGGTACACCAGACCCAGCAGGCGCCGGGCCAGGGACCGGGCAATGGGGATCGGCAGCAGCAGCACCGTGATCACCGCCCCCAGCAGGCACACCACGGAGGTGATGGCCATCATCATGGACAGGCCAGCCCGGGCCCCCAGAAGCCCGGTGCACAGGGAGCCGGTCAGGGAGGCGGCCACGGTGAACACCGCTGCGGTGATGTTGTTGGCAGCCATGATCCGGCTCCGGAGATGATCCGGGGCGCTGGACTGAAGATAGGCGGTCACCGGCACAATGAACATGGCGGCGAAGAAGGTGAAGCCGAAGACGCAGAAGGCGGTGAGGATCCCGGAAAGGGTGCTGAGATATGCTCCCAGCAGCCCCAGGGCCCCGGACACCCCGGACAGATCCGCCAGAGGACAGGGACCGGAAACATGGAAGGACACCTGGATGGTGAAGGCCACCATCATCAGGGAAGCCAGCACCGCGCTCAGGGGCAGGAAGGCGTTCACCGGCTCCTGGCGGCATATCACCGCCGCCACCGCGGCACCGGCACCGATCCCCAGGCAGAACAGCCCCAGGAACAGGGGGCTGAGGATCTCCGCCCCGGCACTCCCCTCATAGATCCGCCCGGCCACCTGGCTGAGGAGCAGCATGAAGATCACCGTGACGCACCAGGCGCCGGCCAGGCCCGTAAGGGACAGGAACACCTGCCGGGAGTGCCGGGCATAGCCCAGGTTCCGCACCATGGACACCAGGAACATCTTGTGCACCACCGTGTCCGGATCTGCGCTCTCCTGGGGTGCCATGCGCCGGGCCATGACGTAGCCGGCCGTGGCCAGGGACAGCAGCACCAGAGGGAAAACGGGGTTCACTGTGGCCCCGGCCACAATGCCTCCCACAGTGCCCAGGAACTTGGCCAAATAGGAGCCCGACTCGATGGCCGAGTTGGCGGCAACCAGCCGATCCCGCCCGGTGAGGAAGGGCACAATGCTCAGCCGCACCGGGGTGAAGAAGGTGGCCTCGGTGCCAGTCAGAAACATGGCCACCAGCATGCCCCCCTCAAAACCCGTGAAATAGGACACGGTGATAAGCAGGGCAATGCAGATCTCCAGGATCTTGAGGCACCGGAGCACCGCCGTCTTGTCATACCGGTCGGCCAGCTCCCCCGCCAGGGCGGAGAACAGGAACACCGGCAGCATGAACAGACCCGTGGCGGTGAACACCATCATCTGGGAATGATCTGCCGATCCCGCCAGCGCATAGGTCACAAAGGCCAGGAAGCCCGACTGTATGAAACTGTCATTGCAGGAGCCCAGGCATTTCAGGAACAGAAAGCTGGCAAAGGAGCGGTTGCGCAGAAGATCAGACAGCATGGCGGAACACCTCACCCCGGAAAAGGGGAACAAAAGGAGCGCCCGGCTCCTCCGGCACGGAAGCCCTAAGGCCAAAGGGAAAGATCGGGCGCATCTCAGAAACAGGACGCGGCGCCAGTATGATGCCGGCGCCGCGGTCAGGATCGGCAAGGCGATCGGGAAAAGGAAAATGACGGCTTCAGGAGGCCGGCTTCTGCTCCGCAGCAGGAGCGGCGGCCGGAGCCTCAGGAGCCTTTTGCTCGGCGGCAGGGGCAGCGGCGGGAGCCTCAGAGGCCTTCTGCTCAGCGGCAGTGGCGGCAACCGATGCCTCAGGAGCCTTCTGCTCGGCGGCAGGAGCGGCAGCGGGAGCATCGGCAGCCTTCTGCTCCGCAGCAGGGGCAACGGGCTTCTGCCCAGCGGCAGCGGTCTCAGTGTCGGAAAGATCGTCCAGCTTGATCTTCAGCATGACGTTCATCTTCTCGTCATTGGTGCCCCGGATGAGATCATAAGCCTCCTGGTAGGCTTTCCGGGCTCCTGCCCGGTCGCCCCGGGCCAGTGCGATGTCCCCCAGAAGCTCGCTGATCACCGGGCGGTACAGATCCCCGGAGACGGTCTTTGCGGTGCTCACAGCCTGATCATAGCGTCCCAGCTCAGTCAGCACCCTTGCCAGGCGGATCCGGGCAATGCTGGAGACCGCGGAGTCCGGACTGGCCACTGCCACCGGCAGGTACTTGGCGGCCAGCTCAAAGTCCCGGCCCTGATCGGCTGCCAGGGATGCCAGGTTCAGGGCTGCAAAGGCGCCGTAGGAGTCACCCTTGTGCTGCTCAATGAACTCCGTCATGCCCCGGACGGTGAACTCATTGTAGTCCCGGCCGATGTTGTTCAGGGCAATGCGGTACTGGTTGGTCTGCTCCTCCATCTGGTGCAGCTGGTACTGCTTGAAGTACTGCCAGCCGAAAATGCCGGCAACCCCCAGCAGCACGCCGAACAGGATGGTCCGGCCGTTCTGCTTCCAAAACTGCTGCAGGACTTCCGCCTGCTGTTCCTCTGTGCTGTACAGCATTTGCTTTAAACTCCCAGTAAATTCTTAAGTTCGGCGGCGGCCTCACCCCAGGGCACATTCCTCTGCTCGGTGCCCTGGCGCAGATCCTTGATCCCCACCATTCCCTGCTCCAGCTCGCTTTCCCCCAGGATCAGGGCAAAGGCGGCGCCGGACTGATCCGCCCGGCGGAACTGCTTGCGGAAAGCGCCCCCGGCGCAGTTGGTCAGCAGCCGGATCCCGGGAACCTCACTGCGGATCTGCTCTCCCAGGATGAAGGAGCGGCGCACCGCCTCATCCCCCATGGCGCAGAGATAGACGTCCGCAGCGGCCGGGGCGGCACTGCATGCCACCAGGGTCTTCAGCAGCAGCACCATGCGCTCCAGACCAATGGCAAAGCCCACCGCCGGGGTGCTGTGACCCCCCAGCTGCTCCACCAGGCCGTCATAGCGGCCGCCGCCGCACACCGTGCTCTGGGCCCCCAGGGCGTCGGTGACCCACTCAAACACCGTGTGGCTGTAGTAATCCAGCCCCCGGACCAGGCGCTCATTGATCCTAAAAGGCACCCCCGCATCCCGGAGGATCTGCTGCAGGCGCTCAAAGCGCTGCCTGGTCTCCTCACCGAAGCAGGAGGACAGCACCGGAGCCCCGGAGAGGACCTCCTGAACCCCGGGATCCTTGGAGTCCAGCACCCTTAAGGGATTGGTCTCCATGCGCCGGCGGCTGTCATCGTCCAGCTGATCCTGATGGGCCCTGAGGTAGTCCACCAGGGAGGCCCGGTAGGCTGCCCGCTCCTCCGGAGTGCCCAGGGAGTTCAGCTCCAGTGTCAGACGGTCGCTGATCCCGAAAATCCGCCAGATCCGGGCGATCATGAGGATCAGCTCCGCCTCGATCTCCGGGCCTGCCAGGCCGAAGACCTCCACCCCGAACTGGTGGAACTGGCGGTAGCGGCCCTTCTGGGGGCGCTCATGGCGGAACATGGGACCCATGTACCACAAACGGCGCTCCTGGTTGTGGATGATACCGCTTTCAATGCAGGCCCTGACGCACCCCGCCGTGCCCTCGGGACGCAGGGACAGGGAGTCCCCGTTGTCGTCGAAGGTGTACATCTCCTTCTCCACCACATCGGTGACCTCACCGATGGAGCGGACAAACAGGGATGTGCTCTCCACCGCCGGCATGCGGATCTCCGCATAACCGTAGGATCTGACCACCTCCCGGAGGACCTTCTCCAGATCCTGCCACAGGGGGGTCTCCTCGGGCAGGATATCCTTCATCCCCGCCACTGACTGAAACTTGACTGCCATACCCACACCCCGGCCGGTGCCCGGAGGATCCCCCGCCCTCTTGGAGCGGCCTGTCCGCCGGGAGGCCTTGTGAAAAAACAAACAAAAAAACGCCCCCCGGGACATTCCCGGGAGACCGCTGATCCCTGCCCTCAGGGCAGACGCACTGCCATGATCCCGGGCTCCCCGGGGTTTTCCTGGAGCTGGCGCACCCGGGCACGGATCCGCTTCTCCAGCTCGTCGGCCACACTTGCGCAGGGGATCCGGTCCACCCGGACCCCGTTCTCATAATAACCGCACATGTGCTTGGCACCGGCCACGCCGATATCCGCCTTCACACACTCCCCGGGGCCGTTGACCACGCAGCCGATGACCGCCACGGTCAGGGGCATGGTGATATCCGCCAGGCGCCGCTCCAGCTCCGCCACGGTGCCGATGACATCATACTCCCGGCGGGAGCAGGTGGGACAGGCCACAAAATTAATTCCCCGGGAGCGGATCCCCAGGGACTTGAGGATGTCAAAACCGGCCCTGACCTCCTCCACGGGATCTGCTGCCAGGGACACCCGGATGGTGTCCCCGATCCCCTCGGCCAGCATCATGCCCAGGCCGATGGCGGACTTGATGGAGCCGGATCGGAGGCCCCCGGCCTCGGTGATCCCCAGATGCAGGGGCTGATCAATGCGCCGGGCCAGCAGCCGGTAGGAGTTCACCGTCAGGAAGAGATCCGAGGCCTTGACGCTGACCTTGAAGTCCGGATAGTCAAAGCGGTCCAGATAATCCACATGGCGCATGGCGGACTCCACCAGGGCCTCCGGGGTGGGCTCACCGTACTTCTCCAGGAGATCCTTTTCCAGGGAGCCGCCGTTGACCCCGATGCGGATGGGGATCCCCCGATCCCGGGCAGCATCCACCACTGCCCGGATCCGGGCCTCGGAGCCGATGTTCCCGGGATTGATCCTGAGACACGCAGCCCCGTACTCCGCCGCCAGCAGTGCCAGGCGGTGATCAAAATGGATATCCGCCACCACCGGCACCTTCACCCGGCGGACAATCTCCCGGAAGGACTCCGCAGCTTCCCGATCGGGCACGGAGACCCGGACTATGTCCGCTCCGGCGCTGACGGCGTCATTGATCTGGGCCACCGTGGCCTCAGTGTCCGCCGTGGGGGTGTTGGTCATGGTCTGCACCGTCACCGGGGCGCCGCCGCCCACCGGCACACTGCCCACCATGATCCGGCGGGACTGGCGTCTTTCTATGTTGCTCATCTCACTGCTGCTCCGTCAGCTCCACCCGGTAGGGGGATCCGCTGCGGGCTCCCGCCAGATCCACTTTCCTGCCGTCAATGTACACCTGGGCAGTCTGGGGCGCACCCAGGACGATCTTGGCCGGCAAAGCCTCCAATGTCAGGGAAGCCTCACCGCCGGCGGCATAGGTCCGGTTCAGCAGGCTCTTCCCCCCGGCGCTGATCCCGGTCCAGCAGTCGCCGCTGAACACAATCCGGATCTCATGGGAGCCGGCACTGAGCACCGCCCTGCCGGCGGCGTTCTTCTTGATCTCCGCAACAGGGATAAGATCCCCCACAGGGGCTGCCTCACCGGCGCCCGCAGATCCCAGCCCGGCCGGGGCAGGCTCAGGAGCCGGTGCGGCAGCCGCAGTCAGAGCGGAAGCGGGAGCCGGTACCGGTGGTGCAGGCGGGGCACCATTGGCCGATCTGGCAGAAGCCGGAGAGGCCTCCGGAGATCCGGCGCTCAGCTGGATCTCCCCGCTGCCGTCTGAGGCCACCGGGATCCCGTCATCCTCATCATCCTGCCCGCCGGCCTCCAGGGAGGCGGCAAAGGCGTTCTGGCGCTGCTGGTTGTGCTGATCCTGGAGTTTCTGTACATGACCGGCAATGTCGATCTCACCGGTGCCGTCCTCCTGGGCGTCAGCCAGATCCGTGGCCATCCTCTCGGCGGCCAGACGGCGCATTTCCTCCTCCCGCTGCCGGATCTGCAGCTCTTCAGCCTGCCGGCGCTCAGCCTCAGCCTTCTTACGGCTCTCCTCAGCCCGGGCGGACGCCTCCTCCCGGAGTTTCCGCTCCTGCTCCTCGGCCTTCAGGCGGCTTTCAGCCTCCTCCCGGGCCCGGGCCTCTTCCAGTGCCCGCTGCTCCTGGGCGGCCCGGGCGTCGTTCCGGGGATCCGGAGCCGGCTTCACCGCCGGTGTGCTGACATCAGCCAGGGAGGGCTTCCGCCCGGCCCGGTACTGGGCCTGCAGAGCCTCGAACTCCATCTGCCGGATCTCATCGGGACGGTTCACCACGGCGTCGGCGGTGAGGGTGGTGTCATCGGCGGCAGGAACAGGCAGCTCCTCCGCAGGAACAGGCACCACCTCGGGATCCGGGAACTCCGGCGGGGCGGCCTCATTGTATTCGCTGAGCCGGACGCCGATCTGCACCGGCTCTCCGGATCTGACCTGCTGGGCAGTGGTGCCTTCCTCAGAGGGCACCAGGATCCGGTAGATCACATAAACCACCAGCAGCAGACCCAGGATGATCAGGGTCACCACGGAGGTGCTCCATATCAGGTTGACCCGGGCCACCCGGCGCTGCTCCCGCTCCTGGCGGTCTAGGATCTCCTGCTGGCTGTGCTCGCTCACCTTCATCATTTTGTCAAAGGCAGAAAGCACGGACTTTTCGTCCACATGCACCAGGGCGGCGTAACTCTTCATGTAGCCCCGGATGAAGGTCTTCATCATGTTGGGCTGGTTGAAGCGGTTGAGTTCGATATCCCGGATCAGCGAGGGCCGGAGATTGAGCTTCCGGGAAACCTCCTCCAGGGTCAGACCCTGGTTCTCCCGGGCACTCAGCAGGATCTCGCCGGGAGTGGGATCCTTCACCTGGACGTTCTCATCCATCTCATCCATAAAAAAAGGGAACCTCAGGCAACAGCAAATGCTTATAGTTGACAGTCATTCCGGTCCGGGGCATTGCCCCGCCGGCTTCAGGCACGGATCTCCGGGGCGGCCCCGGAGATGCGGCCTTAATAGTTGTTGGACATATACTTCTTGGCTTCCGGGGAGTTGGGATAGCGGGTCACCAGCTCCTGGCCGTAGATCTTGGCCTGCTGGGTGTTGCCGGTGCCCTCCTCAATCCGGAGCTTGGTGAACAGGGTGAAGGCGTTCTCATCCGCCACATGGGAATAACGGTTCATCATCATCCGGGCTGTCTGGATATCCCCCACCGCCAGTGCCAGCTCGGCCCTGAAGCCCAGGGCATAGGGGTTGTTGGAGTTGTACTTCAGGGAGCGGTCCACATAGTCGATGGCCCGGCGGTCATCACCCTGCTTGTAGGCGCAGCGGGCGGCGTTCACATAGGTCTCGGCGACACGGGTGTACTTGGGGATCACCACCGCCCGCTCATACATGCTGTAGGCGTCGGTGTAGCGTCCCTGACCGCAGAGGAAAATGCCGTAATTGTTAAACACGTCACCCTGATCAGCATAGTTGGCAGTCAGCTCACCGTAGACCCGGTAGGCATTGTCCAGCTCACCCACGGTCTGGTAGTACCAGGCGAAGGCCAGCTTGGCGTCAAAGCAGTCGGGATCCAACTCCAGGGCCTTCTGGAGGTTCTCCTTGGACAGGGTGGCCTGACCATCCTCCAGCAGCCGCAGGGCGATCTTAACCCGGTTCTGAGCGGCCTTGGCCCGGTCAACCTCCTTCTCCACATGGTAGGTGTCCTTGCCGTCCATGACCAGGTTCTCCCTGACACAGCCGGAGGACAGGAGGGCGGCAGCGGCGGTGAGGAGGAAGGTTCCTATAATTTTCATGATATAAGTCCACGGAATGAGGCCCGGAGGCCGTAAAACTGCAAACGCCCGCAAAGGGCGCACTCACTGCAGAGCCCGGATCCGGATCGGCAATCCATGGGATCCAGGGCACAAAAACGCTGGTACGTATTGTAGCATTCCAGCCCCGGATCTGCCATAGCGGCAAAACGGGCACGGCCAGGGTCCCCGGCGGGAAAAGCCGCTCAGAAACTGAGCAGATGCTTATGTGGCGCAACAGGTCTTCCTTACTCCATCGGAGTACTATCAAAAATGTGCAGTAAGGTGGTTGCACACTGGTTCCTTCATGCTATAACACAGTCAGCAACAGAGAAACGACAGTTTTTACTGAAGAGGACTGAATAGGAAAGAATCGGTAAGGAAGAAGTTCTCTAATGGTGCATACCTGGGTTTAACGTAATTTCATTTTGGCATGGGCTATAGTTAATTTGATGATCATTTGATTATCTTAATGGTGACAGAAAAATTTTACGATTAAAAGATCAGGTTATTCACTTACAATAATGCATTATAACTTTTCAGTCCTTCGATTAGTGGAATACTGCTAATGCACCTCAACCAATAGAATGGTGAAAAACCAACTTAAATTTCTAATATTTTGGATGTTTTCAAAACAATCAAATTTGTTTATACTTAAAGATCGGTCAAGTAAAGCTATACCAATTCATGAACAGAAGACCCAAAGGTCGGCACAGAGAAAATTATAAGGCAACAGGTGATATGAAGATGAAGGGAATCGGGATCGGCACAGAATTATTTCATAACCTTATTGAAGCAAACTGCTTTTATGTGGACAAGACACCTTTTATCAAAACCGTATTTGCGGAAAACAAAGCAGACGTGACGCTTATTACCAGACCAAGGCGTTTCGGGAAAACCCTGACCCTTACCACCTTCTGGGATTTCCTCTCCCTAGATCCCCAAAATCCCGGAGATGTGACGCGTCAGAAAAAATGGTTTAAGGGTACCAAAATACTCAAAAGCAAAAAGTTCTGCTCTGAATACATGAGCAAATTTCCGGTGATATTTATAACTCTGAAAGAGGTTGACGGAGAAACATTTCTAAAGGCATACCAGCAACTCGGCAGTGCTATATATACGACCCTTAAGCATTTTAAATATCTGTCTGAAAGCACAAAACTTGATGAAGATGAGATAAATAATTTTAAAGAATTATTCAACGAAAAATTTCTCTGCAACCCAGATAATCAGAATGCGGTAAAAAATTCACTGGAAAGATTAATTTACTGGCTGGCCACACATCACGGAGTCAAGCCTATTGTCCTGATTGATGAATATGATATTCCCATAGCCAAAGCAGCACATAAGGGTTACTACCGGGAAATGATTGACATCATCAGCCCCTTCCTGGGTAATGCACTGAAAACCAATCCGTATCTCGGCAGGGCTGTGCTTACAGGCTGTTTGCGGGCAGCCAAAGAAAGCATTTTTACCGGGCTAAACAATTTTTTGATCTGCACGGTTCTTGATCTCGGAGATGACGATTTGTCCACCGGGATAGGATTTACCGAACAAGAAGCGGATAAAGTTCTGACATACTTCGGTCTTGAAGGCCATAAAGAAACGGCACGAAGACATTATGACGGCTACTGGTTTGGAACAAACCGCATGTACTGCCCATGGGACATTATGTCCTTTTGCAAAGGCAACCACAAAATAGTCGGTCAGAAGAATAAGCAGATATATGCGGCCAACTACTGGCTCAACACCAGCGGCAATGATTACATTGAAGAATTCATGGGATTTATAGAGCCCGAAGACGTTAACAGGATGCAGGATCTGCTGGATGGCAAAACCATTACCACAGAAATAAGGCCATCCCTGTGCTACGGCGATCTGCAAAAGCACAATATTGCCGATTTCTGGACACTGCTCTTGTACTCGGGATATCTTACATTTGATCCCGAGTCCTTTTCTCCCGAAAAGGAAAGTTACCGTCTTTATATCCCCAATGAAGAAATCCGCAAGTGCTTCAGGGACAAAATTCTTGATTACTACAAAAACAACAGCACAATCCAAAACTGTACTGGCAATCTGATAAAGGGATTTTTTGAAGGAAATACCCCGGCTGTTGAGGACAGTCTTAACGAACTCCTGGCCAAATATGTGTCCATCAGAGATTTCTCTGTCAATGCTCCAAAGGAAAACTATTACCACGGTTTCATTAACGGACTGCTGGCCAACGGCACAGCTCTCATTAAAGAGCAGAAATCCAACTTTGAATCAGGCAACGGCTATGTTGATCTTATCATCAAGGCCCAAAACAGCAAAAGCGAAAACCGCGGTATAATCGTTATTCTTGAGCTGAAGCAGACACCGGATGAAAATGAAGACAAGTTTCTTATTGCCGAAGATGCCGTAGAGCAGATAATCAAAAAGAAATACGCCGACCAGTATATCAAAAGAAACGATATCCAGTCAGTTATTTCTTATGGCATATGTTTCTGCAAAAAAGAGTGCAGCGTTGTGATGAAAATACTAAAGAAAAATCCAGCATAACATCAAAGTATGTTTTTGCTGGATCCTTTGACTTTTATTCGACTGCTTTTGGAAAACCGTTAGATTTACGTTTTGTACCAGCCACCTCTTCCCTATTTTAAGGGGGATCCGGACAGGTCTCACTCTTAATGATCACCGCCCCCGGCCGCTGATAATGTCCGCCAGATCCCCGCAGTAGCCGAACTTGGCCAGCAGTTCGTCATCGTCCATGAAGGAGTCCTCCTCCTGGGGGTACTCATCATCATCCAGTGGGCTGGTCTCCTCATCACCAGCATCTTCCGGAGAGGACGGTTCCTCCTCCGGCTCTGCGTCAGAGGCGGGATCCGGGGACTCCAGGGTGATGCACTCCTCCAGATAGTCCTCATATTCGCTGAAGGGGATCACCTCGATCTGGTAGCGCTCGCTCAGGATCCCGCACAGCTGGGCATCCTCGGTGTTACAAACCAGCACCGCATAATCCCGCATAAGGTTCTTCTGGCTCTTAATGAGGCTGAGATCCGCGGCCGCCCGTTCAAAGTTGTCCGGGGCAAAGCAGAAGAAGGCCACACCGATCCTAGGCTTGAGGACAAAGTCCACGGTGATATCGCCACTGCCGCAGCGCAGGATCATGGAGCGTCCGAACCGGAACTCCGCCGCGGCGGCGCCGTGCTCCCGGGTGAGGTTGATGATGTGGATCTCGATCATCCGGCTGCACAGGTGGGCAAACCAGCCCCGGGACAGATATTCCTTCAGGAACTCCGGCTCCCGGATCCGGACATTGACGCAGCCCCGGACAGGATCCTCGCTGCCCATGGCAATATATCCGGCGGCGGACAGGGCCTCCAGGAGCCGGTACAGCATCAGCTGCCGCCCCTGGGTCATGCCGGCGAAGTCCACCTGCACCGTGGAGGAGCCCACATTCCCGGCCAGGCACGGATCCAGCAACGACAGGAGGCTGCAGTCAGTGATCGTCTCATCCTCCGGTGAGCACAGGGCCCGATCCAGCATCAGGCTGCCCCGGGTGTAGATCCCCATGGAGACCACACTGAGACTGTCATCGTCAAACAGCTCCGCACACTCGTTCAGGCCCAGCTGCACCGGCTCCAGTTCGCCCAGGAACCAGCGATCCTCCTGGGACAGCTGATCCACCCGGGACGTGATCTCTGCAAAGTCGCAGCCCGGGGCCGATCCGCCGGCCTTCTCCTCATTCCCGGGAGCTGGGCCCTCACTGTCCTCCTGCTCCTCATCCTCCGGCGCCGGGACCGCGGCCGCAGCGGTGAGCCGCCCCAGGAGGCTACGGAACTCCGAGAGATCCATCACCGTGATCCCGTACAGGGAGGAGAGTTTCCGGGCAACCACGCTGTCGGTGCTGAAGGTCACCAGCACCAGGCACTCCCGGGAAAGCCCCAGGGCTCGGCCCAGACTGCTGAGCTCCTCGGCCTCCTGCTCGGAGCTGCCCATCTGGGTCTTCACCATGACGGTGCTCCCATCATCACCCACCGGGCAGCGCAGCACCAGGGGAATGCGGTAATCCCGATCCGGACCGCTGATCTGCACATTCCGGCCAATGCGGAAATCCTGATCCCGGATCAGTTTGATCTTGGACAGGAAATGCTTCTGAGCCTCGGAATAGATCCGGTGATCCAGCCAGCCCCGGCTGATGAACCGCTGGAGCATTGGATCCCTGCCCGGCTCCAGGGTGATGATCCGGGTCTTGTTCCCGGAATAGGAATAATAAGTCAGCCAGTTCCGGCGCTTGAAGGCCAGGCAGAGATTGCACAGGGCGCAGGTGACAGGATCCGGCAGGTTGGCGGCGCTGATCTTCAGGGAGCCCTGACCGCGGATGGTGGCCACATAGATGGAGGTCAGAATGCTGCTGATACTGCTGTAGTTCTGGCAGATCACATTGGCGCAGCCGTCCAGATCACTGAGATCCCGGTCATAGGAGTCAAGGCCCCGGAAAGTGAAGCCGGAGGCAGACAGAAGGGATCCCAGATCCTCCACGGTGAACTCAAAGGCGTGGATCCGGAGTCTTGCCGGGCCGGCAGGGGGCACTGCGAGGGAGGTTTCCTCCGCTGCCGCCCCCGGGGAGCCGGCGGAAGAAGCCGGAGAGCCGGCAGCATCCTGTCCCTCAGCGGGATCGGCGGCACCGGATCCGGTCGCAGCAGGCTCTGAGGCGGTCGCCTTCCCCGGGGCAGTGCCGGCATTGTCAGGAGCGGCACTTTCCCGGATTGTGGCGGGTGCCGGAGCGCTGCCGCCCACACCGAAGATCACCGGCATCTGGCGCTCAAAGTCGCCCCAGTTCATGGCGTCAACGCCGCACTGGGAGGTGATCTTCTCAATCTTCTCAGAAGTCAGATCATGGCAGATCAGCAACATCCGGCTGCCGGTGGCTGCCATCCACCCGGAGAGAATTGAGATCTCCAGCGCCGCCTTCTCATAGTCCCGGAAGGCGGTCTTGATGAAGAAGAAGCGGTCTTTCAGGCGCAGGACATAGTCCATGACAATGGGAATGTCGTTCCGGAACAGCTCCGCATCCCGGGCCACGGCAAAGTCGGCGGCACCGCACCGAAGCATGAACTTGTTCACCAATGCCCCCACGCAATAGGAGAACCATTTGCCCTCCACAAAGGAGATCAGGCGCCCTGAAGGCTGGCAGGTGAAGTGAATGGTCCGGGCCACCTTGCGGTAGTTGTACTCGGGGATCAGTTCGGTGCGGTGCAGGAACATCATGATCTGGCAGGCGCTGCCGGTCTCCACGGAGCTCCGATCCTGAAGATTGATGGTCCCGGCGTGATCCGGAGCGTTCAGGGAGCCCCGGATCATGGACAAGATCTCCTTGGCAAAAATGTAATTCCGTCCGATGAGCAGGCCAGCGGGATCCAGCACTGCCAGATCCCCGGTGTTGTGCTGCAGATTCCCCACCCGGACACCATGCTCCTCAGCCAGGGCTCTGAGGGCGTCAGCAGACAGGAAATGCTCCGGGGCCTGGAGCCGGCTGAAGGCCGGGACCGCCTCCGGGGCGGGACTGACGGAGATGCTCATGCTCATGCACATCCGATCCAGGATCCGGGTCAGGGTGGTCCTGAGGTTCCTCAGGGTGCACACGGGGATATCATGCATCTCAGCGATGTTCTGGGCCTGCTGATCGTTGATCCCGCTGATCACCAGAAGGCAGTTCTGCACCGGGATGTGATAGCGGGAGCTGAAGTTCTTGTATTTGGCCAGGCTGTTCTGGAAGAAGCCCGTCTTGCATTCGATCCACAGGGGCTGGGCATTGATGAAGCACAGGATATCCAGTTCCCGCTTGTTGCCGTCCGGCAGATCCAGCAGCAGGTTGCCGTAGGTCTCAAACTCGCAGCTGTACTGCCGGCGGTAGGATTCCAGCATCTTCTCCAGAACGCTGAACACATAGACCTCAAGCCAGTGGCCGGTGATAAAGTTCACCACGGCGGGATTTTCCGACATCTTCGCCAGGACATAGCCCCGGGTCACATTGTGGTAGAAGTTCTCCAGCAGGGCGTTTTCCATGAGGATCCGGCCCAGATGCACCACATGCCCCCGGGCCTCGGCGGTCATCCGGCCAAGGCCCACAGAGACGCTGCCCCGGGTGTTGACCGAGTGCTTGAGGGCACTGAGGAAAGGATGGATCTCATCCAGATGCTCTCCAATGGCAGATGCCAGGCGCTCCCGGATGCTGCCGGCATGGGGCATGTCCTGGAGGTTCTGGATGGTCATGCCGCCGCTGCGGATGAAGGAGGTGAGGAAGGGTCCCGGCAGGAGATCCGGTCCCCGGAGCTCAACCTGGGACTCCCCGGAGCCGACTGTAGCAGATCCGGTGGCGGCAACCGCAGCACCGGCAGCAGAGGGAATCCGGGTGGCGGCCTTGCCTGCCGGATCCTTCGATCCCGCACCACTCCGGGCTTTGACCGGCTCCCCTTTCTCCGGGCGGGACGGGGATATCTGACCGGATCCGGTCCCGGAACCGCTATCCTGATCCTGGTTCGCCGACAGGGCGTTATCACCTCCGGCCGGCGGGACCTGGCCGCCGGCAACGGCATCCGCCACGGCCCCGGCAAGCGCCTCCGGGATCCGGGCCGCATCTCGGAGGAGTTCCCTGCCCGCCTCGGGAGGGATCTCCACTCCGGATCCCGCCAGCCGATCTATGCTGGCGGCAAGGCTCTGGATGGCCTCCGCAATGCTCCTGACGGCGCCGATAAGGGCCTCGGACTTTTTCCGGCCCATGAGTTTGATGCTGCCCATAACTTCTCCGTATTTCAGATAAAAGGGAACTCAATCCCCGCATACTGACGAACTCTGTTCATGCAGACCTTACCCGGCCATGGAACATGCAAGCCCTGCACCCGCCTGCCAGACAGATCCGCTGGGTCACCGGAACGGCTCCCTGTACAGGAACTGATCCCCGCATGAGGGATCCCGCACACAATAGTACCCGTGGCAGTCAGACAGACAGCATATTGAAATGCTCAAACTTCTCTGAAAGATCCGCTATCCTTTCGCCCAGTTTCCCGGCATCTTCACTGTCACTTCCGGCGAGGCCTGCTGCCTCTGCCATAAGTGACTTCCAAACCTTGGCCACATGAACAAAGCGGCTTATAGACAGCATTATGCGATCAATGTCGGTGCGATCAAGCCATTCATAGCGTTGCAGATGGAGATGGCGGGTGTCTCCGTCCAGGGCCAGGGTACAGCCGCAGGTGCCCTGATACAGAAAATTAGCTTCCAGGGCGGCTTCCATCAGCAGATTTGCCGTGCCCTCAGCAGGCATTCCCAGATCTGTGCGCAAAAGCAGGAGATCCCCTGCGTTCTGCAGGATGAAATCCGTGCCGTCAATGCTTAATCCACAAGCACCTTCCACATTTTCAAGTTCATGGCCGATTTTCTGGCCCAATTCCCTAACTAGTTCTGCAAAATGCATATTCTCACCACAAACTAATTTCAGTCAGACATCCAGATCTATAGCCGCTGTTCCAGACCGCAGGCAAATCAGAAAAACAATAACCTGACAGTCATTGTATTTTAACTCAATGCCATAGTCCTGGTATTCATTAAAAGTCATCAGGCTCATAATAATTACAGCCATTTGCTTCATCTAGCATATATAAGGCTTTTTCGATGACATCATTGATATCTTCACATTTGAGAGCTTCTCTAACAAAATCATGAGCCTCCGAAATGCAACCTACCCTTTTTAAGGCTTCCCTGACATAGTCAATGATCGCAATCTTGTTGGTGATATCCACATTATTCAGGGTATATTTTTTCATTTTCACATCCTCAATTTGATCATAGTCCGCATGAGTTAGTTAGCTTGGTTACAAGCCATGCATCAGATATGTCTGCTTGTCCGGAGTTCCTGCTCTTCCTGATAAGCACAGCAAGACATCCAGCCTCCTCCAATGAGGAAGCAGGACGTCCAGCAAAATCAAAAGCCAAATTCCACACTAAATACCAATATCGATCTGATAGGATTTATCGCCTCCCATATTCATCGTGCTTTCCTTGATTTTGTCAAAAACGAGATTGAAATTTGTGATCATATCCACAAAACCGACACCAAGTTCACCAGTGGCGATGCCGGCAACCGAAGTCTTCAGTGAATCGGACTCTTTCTTGGCGAACTTGTTTTTCATAATATCCATGGCCACATCAACATCATCAAACAATGTCTTCATGATCACATTGGAAAATGATGCCGGCGTTTTCTGCTTGGTGTCCAGATTGTCTGTCAGAAGATTGGTTATTGCCTGGCCCTGGCAGTAACAGTAAGACTTGGCATACAAATGAATTGCCTCTTCTTGAAGCTTCTCATCATTTCCTGCATTTTGGAAATTAGTCTTGAATTTATCAAGCACCAATTTCATATTGTCTCTGATACCCTTGTCAGTCTCTGAGTTTTTCAAATCCAGGTGCCCCAATAACAGATTATGGAGTTTTTCTGCTTCCTCAAGAGGATTTGTGCCCCCGCTGAGTTTGGCAAATACCTGTTCATAATAACCGCCGCCCTTGTTTAATTCCCTGGACGAAGCTGCATATAATGTTCCGCCAAAAACCTCCTCAATTTTTTTATGGAACTGCGGGATCTTGATCTCCTCATCCTCATCATCCTTACCAGTCACGATCACCTGCCCCTCCTTGGTCAGGGAATAGGATAACACCTGACCATACAGATCAAGTTTATCAGTGATAACCTTGTCTGAGGGGATGTGATAACTGTTTGCCATCTCATAAACCTTGTTGCACTGGTTCACGATGGTGTTCATTTCAGCTATGCTGTTCTGGAGTCTCATCATGGACTGGACAAAGCAGTTGATCTGAGGCGGCAGTTCAAGACCCAGTTTCTGCAGTTCGCTCAGGCATCCCTTGAGCCGGTAGCAGACATCGAAGGAGAAATCTCCCTTGCTGAGAATGGTGGAGACTATGGCTTCGATTTTACCCCTGTTGGCATCAAAGGAAGCCATGCCGCTGGGAGAAAGCAGATTCCGGAAGCCTGTCATGAACACATCCTTGTTTCTGACGGTGGTGCCCATGATCAGTTTAAGAAGTTCATTTCTCTCGTCCACCATCACCGCATTGTTTTCGGCATCCAGAACCTGAGCACCGGTCTTATCCAGAGCCGGTCTGGTTTCAAGCTTGTAAAAGTTGCCGAAATCGATGAAGGTGGCCTTGCCCTGAGAGATCATGATATTGCCGGCATGGCAGTCGCCATGAAACTGTCCGCTGCCCAGCAGTGCTTCTGTAAACCAAACACGGGAAGCCTGGAGCAGTTTTTCCTGCGCACTGACAATGTTGGGCAGAAACAGCTCCAGTCCGTTTCTGACAGTCTTGGGCCCGGCTGCGGTCACGTCCGCTCTTATGACCGGCTGTTTGGTCTTCGGATCCCACTTTATCCTGCCGGTTGCCTGATCCACAGCAAACATCGGAGCAATATACCCCTGGATCTCCTGAATGGTCTTTTTGAAATACCGGTCAGCAGTGGAGCCCGAAGCCTGGGTTCCCACCAGTGCGGTTTTGGTTGGTTCGACCAGATCCTTTGCCACATGCATTGAGGAGATATTCGGCGCAACAGTCTTGTATTTGCTTTCCTCATTGTCGGCAACCTCGTAGATCTTCTCACCCTCGGTGATGTTGGCCGCCTCCAGGGTGAAGTCAAACTCCTTCATGTACTGCTGATACTGGCCGTCCCAGGTTTTTTCCATGCCCGGACCGATCTTCTGGGCTGCGTTCTTGAAAAGCTCCGCCTCCCTCTTGACCCTGGCCTCCGCATCATGACGCATGATCTTGACCACATAAGAGCTCGTCTGCTTGTTTCCTCTGTCATCCATATAGGTGAAGTCGCAGAGAAAAGCCTCACCCACTGAAGCGGCGCCCAGGGACTTTTTGATATCGATCTGCTGGATCTTCCCATGGGAGTCATTGATCATTTTCATCAGGTGAGCCTGGACAATTTTGCGCGGGATGGGCGCAAGATTGGACTTCATGTCATCCAGGGCATCGGCAAAAGGACCCACCACCTCCCTGGGCATGCCCTGCAGCATTTTCTGCATCAGCGGACCGGTGCCCTTGAGGATCGCTCCGGTGAATTTGACGGTGGCAGACTGTTTGGCGCTTTCCAGGGCCTCGCCCTCCAGGGGTTTCCCGCTGGCATCGGCAAAGCTGAAGGAGTCCGCAAAACGGAGGGCAGCGGCAAACATGGTTTTCTTGTCTGCCTTGTTCATGGTTACAAAATAATCGCTGAGAACCTGCTTGAAAAGTCCCATCTGTCCAGGAACAGATGAATCAGAGGAGGCGCTGTCGATAATGCTGTTCAGGCTTTTATTCTCCAGTTCTGTCTTGATTTGCTTGATAGACATGTTGTCATAGGGATTGGTGGTAAGGCCTCCCAGCTCATTCACCGGCTTATTGTCAAAATTGAACACCTGGTTGATGACGTTCTGGAGCTTCTCACAGCCGTTATTGGCCATGTTCTGAATTATGGCGTTAAACTGGAAAAGAACTGATCCGGGAAGCTGATTTTCGTCCCTGACAAATTTCGTGAAGTCCTCAAGAAACCTGGCCCCGTCTTCGGCGGCCTCGGCAATGGTCTTGCCTGTGGCTTTCTGGAAAAGGGGATCCAGCGCAGTCCTCATTTTCTGGAAGCCGCTCTTAAGGACATCCACCACCTCCGGAGATGAGGTGCCGTTGAGGGCCTCAGGGTTCCGGATGATTTCGGCAAAGGCTCTGATGTTCTTCTGATCCCCAAGCACAGTGCGCAGCACATCGCCGGCCTTATGTGCCCCGCTGTCAGCAGCAATGGTGTCATCCGAGAAAATCATGTCAGCCACGAAGTTCTTGATGTCATCTGTCTTAAGATCACCCCCGAGGCCGGCTGGATCCGGAGCACCGGGGACAATATTCTCCGCAACCTTTTCAACAGGCTGGGTCAGGGAAACGGTGAGTTCCACCCCATCCGAGGATTTGCCCAGGGGAATATTGGCCACCGTCCTGAGCATCGCCTGCATTTCCTCTGTGAGGTTGGAATTATCCTGCATCAGAGCATCATGGAACCGGACCAGATCATCGGGCTTGGTGACGGTTCCGTCCAGGGCGCGCTCAGCAATTTCCACGAGCAGCGAGGTGTTGTAGTTGCCGCTGAAGATACCCTGAAACGATGCATTCTGGCGGGTTAAATCAGTGCCCTTGCTCAGTATCTGGGTGATAAAAATGGCAAACCTTCTTGTCAGGCTGGTGCGGTCGTCCACGGTCAGATTCCCGTCCAGATCACGGCTGTAAACGCTTTCCAGAAGAGACTTCAGGTTTTCCTTGCCCAGGAAGTCCACATCAGAAGCTGATCTGAACATCATGGACTGAAGAACAGACTCGGCCGTGGCATTCAGACTGATGGTGGTGGCCAGTTCTCCCCTGCCGACAATAACCGACAGATTGCCATTGTCATCCTTGGTGATCTTCGCCTGCTTGCCGCAGATCATGAAGGTGTCGCTCTCGCTTACAGAGGGAGATGTCATCTTGAGCACTGCGGAAAACATGTTCTTGAAGGAATTGGTAAGCGCGGTTTTTTCTGCCGCATTCTCATTGACAGCATTTTCCCCGGTATGGCTTCGGCAGCGGCCGGAGAAAATACTTGAGAGGGGATCAGTGAAGGAAAGAGTCTTGACAATATAATTAAAGGAGTTGTCAGTTGCCTTCTGCCTGATGTCTGACTGGCTCATAACCTGGCGATTAACCGTGTCCCGGGTCTCAGCCTTTGAGCCGCTGATCCTGTAAGAGTTGTCAATGTTCTGAGCCTGTTTCCTGGTGATATTGGCGGTTCCGGCGGCATTTTTGCCTGAAAGCACAACCTCCTTCAGTATGGCATTGATCTCTTTGCGTGACAGTGGAGTCAGACGCTTTTCCGTCAAAGCGAGCGAATCAGCACCGGGACCGATGCTGAGTTTTTCCGGAAGCCCGATACGGTTTCTGATTTTGCTGAGCTGATCAGCGCTGACGCCATTCTGCTGCAGGGCATTGATAAAGGCAGTCTTGACTTTGACAATCCTGTCAGGATCCAGAACGATGTTGTTCTTTGAAGTAAGAAAGACATGGTTATTAATCTTTTTCAGGACTTCATTGCCATTTTTGTCAGTTGTTATATCAACCTGTCCGGCATTGTATTTGCCTGATGAAATATCAATGAAATTCTGAAGTGACAAACCAGACATACAATTCTCCTCGCCAAATTTCCGGTAAACCTATCCTGATGGTATGGACGCCTCCCACCCCAGGTAGCAAAGCGGCTACAATGAGATGGTCAGGATAAAAATTAGAGGAGTCCATACAATGTCAATTCTAAACGAAACCGTTAAGCAGTTTAAGAACATCATCGCTATCGACACCGCCAAGAACAGCTTCCAGGTTTGCGTGGCCAGAGCTGACGGTGAGGGCAAGCCGAAGCAGTACAAGTTCACCCGGGCTAAGTTCCAGGAAAGCGTTGTCCAGTTTGGTAGCAAAGACTCTCTGATTGTTATGGAGGCATGCTCTGCAAGTCATCACTGGGGAAGGGAATTTCAAAAGGAGGGGTTCACCGTCAAGTTGATTGCCCCTAAGCATACGAAGAAGTTCCTGAAAAACTCCCGCATGAAAAATGATGCCAATGATGCTGAGGCTATCTTCACCTGCGCCATTCAGCACAACACCCGCTTCGTGAGGGTTAAGACGGTGGAGGAGAGCTCCATCGACATGCTTCACACCGCAAGGGATGGCTGCGTGAAGAACCGAGTCGAGGCCAGCAACCGGTTGCGGGCTGGTGCTGCTGAATACGGGATTGTGGTCGAAAAGGGAGCTAAAAACGTAGCAAAACTTCTGGAGCTCATCGATTCTGACGAGTTGCTCTCCGAGCGTGGCATCCCTGAAGATGGCAAGTGGGTCCTGCGCAAACTGGCCGAAATTTACCGGAGCACACTGGAGCAGGAGACCAGCGTCACGAATATGCTTATCGCAAAAACCAAAGGAAACCAGCTGATCAAAAGGCTTATGACCATCCCCGGCGTCGGACCGATTAGCGCCAGTGCCATTGTGGCAAAAGTTTCAGATGCCTCAGAATTTGAAAGCGGCAGAGAACTGGTAGCGTTCTTCGGTATGGCTCCATGCCAGAACTCCACAGGGGGCAGGAACACCTTGGGCAGTATAAGCAAAACTGGCGATCCTTACATCCGAAAGCTCCTCTCCCAGGGTGCCCAGGTTGTAGTCAAGTATGCCAAGCATCATCAGGAAAAGCACCTGGATGATCAGCTTGACCGCTTTGCGGCAAGATTAATTGAGCACGGCAAACCCCGGACCAAGGTTGTGATCGCTGTCGCTGCGAAGATGATAAGAACCGCGTGGGCCATGCTTAGGCACGGAACCGACTATACCCCCGTTCTGCAGGAAGCGCAGGAAGCGTAAGTTAAGGATTTAACCCTTAACTTTATGCAAAGCGTTTCATACTTAACGTAAAACCCGGATATAACTCCAAACGTACTGCCCCGGCAGTAAGGAGACAAAAAGTTCCTTCCAAGGAAATGCATAGACCAATTTGTAAATGAGACAACTGGCACATCGGATAGAGCCAAACCTGAACATGACAGTGACATTTAATGTCTATACCCTGATGAGGACCTCTATCGCGAATATCATTTGGAGCAGGTCGACACAGACTATCAACAGCTCGGATATATGAAAGCATTCCACTCGTCACATTTATGAAGAAAGTCCTTGCATCTCGGGAGGCGTCCATATATGTCATGTATGTGGATCTCCGGCACCGGCGCCGCATTGCCGGGAGAACCTCCTTCCCAGGCTCCGGGCTGGCCGCCCGGTGTGCCGTCCGCAACGGGATCGGCGGATCCCGGGCCTCACCCTGAGAGTTGGTCACAAAAAAAATCCCGGGCTCCTGGTGGGGAACTCGGGATGGTGCGGATCACCTGATCCGGGGGGTCAGAAGATGTCGCTGGCCGAGGGCACGGAGTTACCGCCGCCACCGGAGCTCCGGGTGCCGTAGTCAAAGTAACTGTTGCTGGCGCCGCCGGTGTAGACCGAGTGATCAGCAGGGTTGGTGCCCACCTCAAAGAACTCGTTCCGGGAGTTGCCGGCGCCGTCACCCACGAAGAGACCGGTGGAGCGGCTCACCCTCTTGGTGATCACCGTCTCCGGCTGATACACCGGGTTCACCGGGGAGTTCTTCATGTAAGGCACCATGAAGTAGTTCCAGATGGGCTGGGCGGCGGTTGCCCCGGATTCCCTTCCCAGGCTCCGGGCGTGATTGTCAAAGCCGATCCACACGCTGGTCACCACGCTGCCGTTGAGACCGGTGAACCAGCAGTCCTTGGACTCGTTGGTGGTGCCGGTCTTGCCGGAGAAGTCCTTGCGGTCGGGCATCGCCTTGGCGGTGCGCCAGCCGGTGCCGTTGAAGCCGCCCAAGCCTCTTTCAGCACCGCCGTAGATGCCGGTGTGCATCATCTCGGACACCAGGAAAGCGTTGGCGTGGGAGAGGACCTGCCGGGCGATGCGGTGTCCCTTGCCGTCGGAGTAGGACACTGTGTCCAGCACATGATCCTCGCAGGTGGTGCAGGCGATCACCGGGTTGGCCTCATACAGGATCTTGCCGGTGTCATCCTCAATGCGCTGGACAATGTAGGGATGGATGAGGAAGCCGCCGTTGGAGATGGCCGCGTAGCCCCGGGCCAGCTCCAGGGGAGTCATCTCCAGGGTTCCCAGGGCCAGGGGATCGTTCTGGTAGGCTTTGGGCACCGCAAAGCCCAGTTTCTCCAGATGGGCCACCACATTCTTCAGCCCCGTGGCCCGCAGCAGGCGCACTGCCACCACGTTCTTGGACTTGGCCAGGGCCTCCCGGAGGGTGATGGGACCGTCATAGGTGTTGGGGGAGTTCTTGGGATGCCACTTCAGGTGCTTGCCGGTCTCCCAGGATCCGATGGGCACGTCCAGCACCACGCTGGAGAGGGTGAAGCCGTGCTCAATGGCCGCAGAATAGATGAAGGGCTTGATGTTGGAGCCCGGCTGGCGCTTGGCCTGCTCGGCCCGGTTGAACTTGCTCTGGGTGAAGCTGAAGCCCCCCACCATGGCCCTAATGGCGCCGTTCTGGGGATCCAGGGAGATCAGGGCTGACTGGACTGCGGGGATCTGGGCCAGCTGCAGGACACCCTTCTCGTCGGTGTAGACATAAATCATCTGCCCCGGCTTGGCCACGTCCTTGGCTGAGCGGGGGGTGCCGGTGGTACGGCGGTCGGTCAGGAACCGGGCGGCCCACTTGATCCCGTCCCAGGGGATGACCCCGTGGATCCCGTTCTTGATGGACACGTCAATCTCCCGGTCGGAGACCTTGTTGATCACCGCCGGCAGCAGCTTGCTGACCGCCGGCTGACCCTTTAAATAGTCCTGGATCTGTTCCTCGTCCCAGGGCCGATCCTTGGAGGACCACAGCTCCCTGGCGGCGCCCCGGTAGCCGTGGCGGCGGTCATATTCCATGATCCCCTTGAACACCGCCTCGTCGGCCAGGGTCTGGACTTCGGAGTTCACGGTGGTGTAGACCCGGATCCCCTTGGTGGTCACCGCCTCGCCGAAGCGGTCGATGACCCGCTGGCGGGCCATCTCGCTGATGTAGTCGGATCTGAACTCGATCTCCGGGCCGTGGAAGGAGGCCACCAGGGGCTCGTCCACCGCCTCGTCGTGCTCGGCCTTGGTGATGTAGCCGTATTCCAGCATCTTGGCCAGCACCAGGTTCCGGCGCTCCCGGGCCTTCTCGGGATGGGAGATGGGGTTGTAGGTGGAGGGGGCCTTGGGCAGGCCGGCCAGCACTGCCATCTCGCTGAGGGTCAGCTCGCTGAGCTTCTTGCCGAAGTAGACCTTGGAGGCTGCCAGCACGCCGTAGGAGTTGTGGCCCAGGGCGATCTTGTTCAGGTACAGCTCCATGATCTGATCCTTGGTCAGCTCCCGCTCCATTTTGATGGAGATGATCAGCTCCTTGAGCTTTCTCTCAAAGGTCCGCTCCCGGGTGAGGAAGAAGTTCTTGGCCACCTGCTGGGTGATGGTGCTGGCGCCCTGCTTCTTCTTACGGGTTTTGGCGAACTCCACCGCCGCCCGGATGATGCCCACGGCGTCAAAGCCGGAATGCTCGTAGAAGCGCTGATCCTCGATGGACACGAAGGCGTTGATGAGCATCTTGGGGATCTCGGAGATGGACACGGGCTCACGCTTGATCTGCCCGAACACGAACATCAGCTTCCCGTCGCTGGAGTAGATGTGCATGGGAGTCTCAAACTCCACATTCTTCAGTTCGTTGATGTCCGGCAGCTCCCGTTCCATCTTGAGGAAGAAGACGCAGCCGCAGGCAATGCCCACGGACACGCACAGCAGGAGAAACCAGAAGGTGCGGCGGATAAAGGTCAACATATGCTTCCCGGTAAAGTCAGTGCGCCGGCGGGGCAGGGATCATGACACATGGAGAGCCCTCCAGAGGCCGCCGGATGTTCTGACGCCAATTTTACCACAGTTGCCATACCCTCAAAACCAAGCCCGGGACCTGGGCAGGGCAGGGGACCACCCGGTTCCGGCAGAGCCCTTGAAAGGGGCACAAAAGAACGGATCAGCAAGTTGCGTGCCATTTCCCGGAAAAGCCCCGTCTGCTCAATAAGCGGTCCAAATGCTCACCAAATCCGCAGGATCCGCCAAAAAGGGACATTTTGTTATGCTCGTCAAAATAGCGAGTTTTGAACAAGATCTGCTGCTAGACCTTTTGAATTTCCCGGCTAGAATAAAAAAATGTAGTATTTTTCACTAACAGCACGGATGCATTTATGCGTTATCTAGTAAACAAAAATCAAGGCAACTTCTATTCCATGATAGGAATAGACTTTGGTAGCCAGTCTATCAAGGCCGTTGCAATCAAAGGCAAGAAAGGCAGTTTCCAGATTGAGCAGTGCTCTGAAGTTCCTACTCCCAAGGGAGCGATAATGGATTACCAGATCCAGAATCAGGAAGCTGTGACCAAGGCTGTGGGAACCCTTCTCAAGCAGATGGGCGCCAAAACCAAGTATGTCGCCACATCAGTCTCGGGTTCCAATGTCATCAGCAAGATCATTCCAGTGGAAAACACCATTGACACGGACGAGGCGCTCCAGGACTTCATCAGCCGGGAGTCGGAATCCATAGTTCCCTTCGCCAACTCCGAAGAGGTGAGCCTTGACTACGAGATCGTGGGGCCCAACCTTGAGGATCCCTCCAAGAACGACGTGCTGATCAGTGCCACCAAGACCCAGAACATCCGGGACCGGGACATCATCCTGTCCGAGTGCGGGTGCGACGTGAAGGTCATCGACCTGTCCGTCCACGCCATGGGCCGGGCCGCCACCGCCCTGGTGCCTGAGCTGGCCAACACCGAGTCCAAGGTCTGTGCTGTTGTTGACATCGGCGCGGTGACCATGACCTTCGGGATCATGGTCAACGGCGAGATTGTCTACTCCCGTCTCCAGAGCTTCGGCGGAGACAACTACACCCAGTCCATCGCCCACTTCTACAACGTCCCCTACGAGGAGGCTGAGAAGATGAAGGTGCAGGAGCGCCTTCCCACCGATGCCAAGCATGACGTGGAGCCCCAGCACTTCTCCATGCTCTGCAACCAGATAAAGAGAAACCTGCAGCTGTACTCATCCGCATCCAACAACACCAAGGTGGATCTGGTGGTGCTCACCGGCGGCGGAAGCCTGGTCCCCAATCTGGCCGACTACCTGTCCAATCAGATCAAGAAGGAGGTCAGACATCCGAACCTGCTTGACCTGGCCCCCAATCTGAAGACCGACGTCTTCAAGCACGGCGCCAAGTACATGACCGCACTGGGTCTCGCATTAAGGAGCTTTGAACCATGTCAAATATAAACCTGTTACCTTGGCGTGAGGTGCTCAAGAGCCGCAAGGACAAGAGCTTCTACACCTACCTGGGCGTTGTCGTCGTGATTGCCGTCCTGTGCGGAATGGCAGGCTTCTTCACCCTGGACTGGATGATCGACCGTCAGGGCCAGCGTAATGCCTACCTTGAGCAGGAGATCAAGAAACTGGATGACAAGATCAGCAAGATCAGCACCCTCAAGGCTGACATCCAGAGCATGCTCCAGCGTATGGACACTATCAACCGGCTCCAGGAGTCCCGGAACCAGGTGGTCCACCTGCTGAACGATCTGCCCACCTTTGTCAGCAGCGGTATCTATCTTGACAAGGTCGCCTTCAAGGACGGCCGGGTCAACGTGAGCGGTGCCACTGAGGCCCATCTGCGCGTGGTCACCATGATCCGTGCCATTGAGGCCAGCACCTGGCTGAAGAACCCGGTGATCAAGGACATCGTGGCCAAGCGTAACAGCAACAGCGTGGTTGCTGCCGCAGCTGCCAAGTTCGGACTGAATCTCAACAACTTCGACATGTCCTTCATGGTTCCCTATTCCAAGGAGCAGACCGAAGTCACCAACAAGACCAGGGGTAGAAGATAATGGCTATTGACTTAAACAATCTGGATTTTCACAATCCCGGATCCCTGCCGCTGCCGGTGAAGTTCGCGATGCTGGTGGGTGTGTTCGCTCTCATCATTCTGGGCTTTGTTTGGTACCTGGCCTGGAGCGACGACTGCAAGATGGATGACCTGCAGAGGGCTGAGGACAAGGAGCAGACCCTGAAGAAGGACTTCTCCGAGAAGGCTCAGCGGGCCAACAACATCGAGGCTTATGAGGCTCAGAAGAGAAAACTTCAGTCCATGATCCAGGATCAGCTGAAGATGCTTCCCAACCAGAATGAGGTTGCCCAGCTGCTCAGTGACATCAGTAAGACCGCCACTGACAACGGTCTGAAGATTGAAAAGATCGAGTGGGCTCCCGAAATCGCCCGGGAAATGTACACCGAGCTTCCCATGAACATTGTCATAGTCGGTGACTATGAGAAGATCGGCAACTTCACTGCGGATGTGGCCAATCTCAGCCGTATCGTGGTTATCGAGGAGTTTGTCATCGATCACTATGCCAACAACACCGACAACCTGAAGATGACCATGGTTGCCAAGACGTACCGTTACAATTCTGGCAAGGATGGCGCGCCCGCGGTCAGGAAGCCTAACCAGGGAGGCAGGAGATAATGAAATCAAAACTAATTCCAGCTGTCATGCTGTCAGTTTCAGCACTGCTGCTGACCGGATGCGACGCTGTGGACAACAGTCTGCAGGAGTATGTGAGGAATAGCCTGAACCAGCCCACCCAGCCGCCTGAGCCGCTGCCTGAACCGGTGAAGTTCGAGGCCATGCCCTTTGAGCCCCAGACCGACCGTTCACCCTTCTCTCTGCCCAAGCCTGAGAACATTGTGGTGAAGCCTACCGGCAAGAAGAGTTCCGACTGCCTGCAGCCTGATCTCTCCAGGCCCAAGGATCTGCTGGAGCAGTTCTCCCTGGACAACCTCTCCATGAGAGGCACCTTCAAGGACGCTTCCGGCAAGCTCTGGGCCCTGATCAACACCGGATCCAGCGGAAGCCTGGAGCACCAGAAGGTCACAGTGGGCAACTACATGGGTCTTAACCACGGCAAGATCACTGCTGTCACCCCCAACGCCATTGAGCTTGAAGAGTACATCGGCAAGGGCGACGGCTGCTATGAGCTGAAACCCACTCAGCTTGAACTTACCGTCTCTAGCAGTTATGACAAATAATTTTTGGCAGGAAATATCATGAAATTACATTTATCAAAAATCGGCCTACTGGTAGGCATGGCAACTCTGGCTGGTGCATCTTTCCCTGCCGACGCTGCCAAACTTCAGAATGTCAAGGTCAACACCCTGCGCGCAGGCCAGACCGCCATTGAGTTCCAGTTTGACGGAGCTGTCCCTTCCTACACTGACGTGCTGAAGTACCGTCCCAATTATCTGCTTCTGAATGTCGCCGACTCTGAGAACGGCCTGACCAGCAACAACGTTCCCGTGAACCGCGGTGCGGTCCGTGACGTTACCCTGGTGAACTCCGGCGCCAACCTCCAGATGAGGGTGGGCCTGAATGATCTGGTTCCCTACAAGGTCACCCAGAAGGGCAACTCCCTGGTGGTGGATCTGGGCCAGAACGGTCAGACCATGGCAGCCCGGGCCAACTCCGGCGCCTCCTCTGCCGCAGCCATCAATACCATCAACAATGTTGACTTCAAGAAGCTGGACGGCACCACCGGCAAGGTGGTCATCTCCCTGGACAACAACTCCGCCGCTGTGGATGTGTCTCCCCGGGGCAATGCGGTCCAGATCCGCTTCAACGCCACCTCTGTGAGTTCCGACCAGCTGCAGTCCTATGACGTCAGCGATTTCGGCACAGTGGTAAAGGGCATTGCCGTCTCCCGCCGGGGCAACAATGCCGTGGTTGACATCGCCTGCAACAGCATGGTTGAGGTCCGCCATGATCAGAAGGGCAATAACCTCGAGGTTGTGATCAGCAAGAAGAAGGAGCCCCGCCAGGAGCTTCCCAAGTACAACGGCAAGCCCATCTCCCTGAACTTCCAGGATGTGCCGGTCAGAACTGTTCTGCAGTTGATTGCTGACTTCAACAACTTCAACCTGGTCACCACCGATACTGTCAAGGGCAACATCACCATCCGTCTGGACAGCGTGCCCTGGGAACAGGCCCTGGAGACCATCCTCCGGGTGAAGGGTCTGGACAAGCGCCTGGACGGCAACATCCTCCTGGTGGCCCAGGCCAAGGAACTGGCTGATCTTGAGCAGCAGAAGTTGGAAGGCAAGAAGAAGGTTGAGGAGCTGGCACCCCTGGTTCAGGAGTACATCCAGGTCAACTATGCCAAGGCTTCTGACATCGCCAACCTCCTGGGCACCAGCAAGAACGACGCCAACACCGTCAACAACTCCATCCTGTCCCCCAGAGGCTCGGTCTCCATTGACGCCAGAACCAACACCCTCATCGTGAAGGACACCTCCGAGTCCATCGATCAGATCATGGAACTGGTTAAGAAACTGGATATCCCTGTGAAGCAGGTGTCCATTGAGGCCCGTATCGTCACCATCGATGAGAACGTGACTGATGAGCTGGGTGTCAACTGGTCCTTCGCCAAGGCCCAGCACAACAGCTTCCAGAAGGCCTTCCCCCTGGGTTCCAGCACCCTGCTTGATCCTTACGGCATGTCCGCAGACAGCGGCAGCGGCTCTGACAGCCAGCACTCTCTGGAACTTGATGCCGGTGACGTGAACCACGGTCACTTCATGAGTCAGACTGCCTTCAACACCACCACCCAGGGCTTCGGCATCTCCATCGGCAAGATCTGGGACAACGTCCTGGTTGACATGTATCTGTCAGCCCTGGAGTCCGAGACCAAGGCTGAGGTCATCGCCAGCCCCCGGGTCACCACCGCCAACCAGAAGCAGGCCCTGATTGAACAAGGTACCATGTTCCCCACTGAGGTCTCCACCTCCTCCGGCGCCACTTCTGTTGAATGGCAGAAAGCAGTGCTGAGCCTGAACGTCACTCCCCAGATCACCCCGGACAACCGGATCATTCTGGATCTGAAGGTGACTCAGGACACCCTGGGTGACACGGTCCAGACCGGTACCGGCTCTGCTCAGGCTATCAACACCCAGCAGGTCACCACTCAGGTCCTGGTGGAGAACGGTGAGACCATCGTTCTGGGCGGTATCTACCAGCAGAACATCACCAAGACTGTCACTAAGGTTCCTCTCCTGGGCGACATTCCCTTCTTGGGTGCTCTGTTCCGCTACACCAGCGACAAGAACACCAAGCGTGAACTGCTGATCTTTGTTACCCCGAAGATCATTGTGGACAAGCAGTAACATTCGCGCTTAAGTCTTAAATCTTCCAGGCCGGTCATATGACCGGCCTTTTCCATTTTAGGATCCGGCGCGGGGCCGGTTGCCTGCGCTCCGGGTGCACTTCACACTGATAAATGGTAGAATTAACTGCTGTATTCTGTCTTCTGTGTCCCCGGAGGTTTGTTTCCGTGGCGGGGCAAAGGACAGGGTGCCGGGTTTTATTTAGGGCCTGATCCCCCGGGATCAGGAGTTGTTTTTTTATTGTCTGCCACATGCACATGATCGGTGACGAGAGCATCTTCCTTGTGGGTCCCATGGGGGCCGGCAAGAGCACTGTGGGACGGTTGCTGTCCAGTATGCTGGGCCGGGAGTTCATCGACTCCGATGCGGAGATCGTCCGCCAGGCCGGCATGGACATTCCCGGGATCTTCGCCCAGCGGGGCGAGGAGGGGTTCCGGGAACTGGAGGCGGAGATCCTTGCCGATCTCACCTCCCGCCGGGGACTGGTGCTGGCCACCGGGGGCGGGGCGGTGAAGCGGCCGGAGAACCGGCAGTGCCTCATGAACCGGGGCCGGTCCTTTTATCTTCTGGCCACCCCGGAGGCCCAGTTTGCTCGCACCCGGGGGGACAGCCAGCGGCCGCTGCTCCGGAATGATGATCCCCTGGGGACGCTCCGCCGGCTGTTTGCTGAGCGGGATCCCTTGTACCGGGAGGCTGCCGGGGACGTGGTGGACACTTCAGAGCTCTCTCCCCGGCAGGTGGCTGAGAGCATTGTGGGTTTGCTTACCGTAAGGAAAGAGTCTTGAACAAGCTTACTGTGGATCTGGGGGAGCGGAGCTACGACATCATGATCGGCTCCGGTCTTCTCCGGGATCCGGAGATCTTCCGCCGCGTGATCCGCTGTCCCCATGTGATGGTGGTGACCAATGACACTGTGGCGCCCCTGTATCTCGAAACCGTCCGGGAGACCCTCAGCTCCTTCTGCACTGTGGAAACCTGTGTGCTGAAGGACGGGGAGGTCTACAAGACCATGGACTCCTTCGGCCAGGTGATCACTGCCATGCTGTCCCGCCGCATGGGCCGGGACAGCACGGTGCTGGCCCTGGGAGGGGGCGTGGTGGGGGACATTGCGGGCTTTGCCGCTTCCGCCTGCCAGCGGGGCGTGGATTTTGTCCAGGTTCCCACCACCCTCCTGGCCCAGGTGGACTCCTCCGTGGGGGGCAAGACTGGGGTGAACCATCCCCTGGGGAAGAACCTCATCGGCGCCTTTTACCAGCCCCGGGGAGTGATCATTGATCTTTCCTGCCTGGCCACCCTGCCGCGCCGGGAACTTTCCGCCGGCATGGCCGAGGTGATCAAGTACGGGATCATCTGGGATGCGGACTTCTTCCGGGAGCTGGAGGATCGCATGCCGGATCTCATGGCCCTGGACATGGAACTCATGGCCCATGCCGTATCCCGGTGCTGTGCCATCAAGGCCGAGGTGGTGCGCCAGGATGAGCGGGAGGGCGGGATCCGCGCCCTTTTGAACCTGGGCCACACCTTCGGACATGCCATGGAGAACTTTGCCGGTTACGGCGTCTGGCTCCACGGGGAGGCCGTGGCCGCCGGCACGGTGATGGCCGCCACCCTGGCCTGCAGCCGGGGGCTCCTGGGTGCGGATGAACTCTCCCGGATCACTGCCCTCATGGTGCAGGCCGGGCTGCCGGTGACGCCTCCTGAGGGCATGACCGCCGCCGACTTCTTGGAGCTGATGAAACTGGACAAGAAGGTCCGCCAGGGTGTGGTGCGCTATGTGCTGCCCCGGGGGATCGGATCTGCCGCCGTGTTCGCTGACGTGACCCCTGAGGAGGTTGTCATGACCCTGGGACGGGTGCGGGGATGAGCGAGATCAAACTACTGCCCTCCCAGAGTGAGCTCATAGGGCAGATTGAGCGGGTGGTCACGGCCAGACCCAGCTTCGTGGTGCTTAACGGCGAAGAGGGCAGTGGCAAGACCTTCCTCTCTCACTATCTGGCGGCCAACGGGGTCAGTCCCGAGAAGAACTACCGCACGGTGATCTTCCGTAGCAATCCCGATTCCACCGCGGCGGATGTCCGGGACTGCTTCATCAAGAGCATGTTCAATGCGGACATCTTTGACAAGAACGACGATCTCTCCGAGACCGCCAGGATGTTCGAGATCAGCCAGAAGAACTTCCTGCTGATCGTGGATGCGGTGGACTACTACGATCAGGACTTCCTGAACGAGCTTTACCGCTTTTATCTGAACTACGGCAAGCTTCTGGACTTGTCCGTGGTGGTGACCACCAGCCACCTGCTGGTGGATCTGATCACCCCACCTGACGGGGGGCGGCCGGATGTGTTTGAGGTGACCATCAGCTGCCTGAGCCCCGGGGAGAAGATCTCCCTGTTGAAGACCCTTATCGGCCGCAAGGTGGTGTCGGAGCGTCTTAGGGACATCTCCTTTGAGGAGCTGGCGGATGACTGCGGCTCCCAGCCCAACCAGATTGTGGAATTCGCCGAGAGGTTTGTGATGAACACCTTCAGCGGATCTGCCGAGGGTGTCTACCGCAGTGAAGCGGAGTCAATAGTGCCTAATGAAGACGGAGCACAGTTAAAAATGAACAAGGCTATATCCAACCCCAAAGGCCCGGGCAAGGCGGTGGTTATCTGCGTTGCCGTTATCCTGACCATCGCACTGGTGGGGGTCAGCTCCCTGCTGCTGAAGCAGATGCCGGCTCCCGGGGACCAGGATGAGGTTCTGGTGACCGTCCATACGGATCTGAACGATCCTGCACGTCCCCGTCCCCAGGGGACCGACCGTGATCAGCAGACGGTGGTGAACAGCATGATCGCCGGGGAAGGCGACAGCCACGTCACTGGCGGGGAGTTTGACGACGGGGGCGATGATGTCTTCGGGGGCAATATCTCCGACGAGGCCCTGAAGCCTGCCGGGGATGATGATGACAATGGCTCTGAGCAGACCGCCTCCGCCGGCGAGGGTCCCGCCGCCCCGGACAGCACGGTCTCCGCCCCGGATCAGACCGCCGAGGTGAGCCCTCCGATGACAACGCCCAGTGCACCTAAGGCCACTGACAAGCCTGACACTGCCACCGCTGCCTCCGGAAAGGAGCAGCAGGCACCCGCCCCGGCAGCCCAGGACGCCGCCGGCAGGACTGAGACCGCAGGGGTCACGAAGCCCGCCGACAAGGGGGAGACCACCGCTGCCGCCGCCGGCAAGAACGGATCTGAGGCTCCCGCCTCCCAGGCTACCAAGCCCCAGACTCAGACTGCAACTGCTGCCAAGGACAACCGTCCTGCCCAGCAGCAGGCCGGAAAGGACAGCACAGCCAAACCGGTGACCGCCGGCGGCCGGGATCAGAATGCCGGAAAGAACAACGGCGCCGCCACGGCTCAGAGCACCGCAGCGCCAGCCGCCCAGGGCACCACCTGGAGCACATCCCGGAACCAGACCCAGACCGCCGCCAAGGCCGGCGAGGTGCGGCCTTTTGTGGATGACAAAGCCGCCCGGCAGGCTCCCGGCAAAACTGCCGCCACCGGGAACTTTGTGGTGCAGGTGGCCTGCAACTCCAAGATCACGGATCTCCAGGATCGGAAGCGGAAACTGGGGGACAGCGCCTTCATCTATGAGCGCAAGCATGCCCTGAAGTATGTGCTGGCTGTGGGCTACTATGCCACCCGCCAGGAGGCCCAGGCCGCTGCCAGGAAGATCGGCAACGGGGCGTTCGTCAAGTCGGCGGACGCTGTCAGCAAGGAAAGGAACTGAGGGAAGGACGTGGCGTACAGATATCCCATACTGAAGTGGGCCGGGGGCAAGAGTGCCATCCTGGAGTCTCTGCAGGATTATTTTGGTCCGGGTGAGGTGTTTGTGGAGCCCTTTGTGGGCTCAGGTGTGGTGTTCCTGAACTGCGACTACCCCCACTATATCCTGGCCGACGGCAATGAGGATCTCATCAACACCTATCTTTTGGTGAAGGAGCAGCCGGAGGAGCTGATTGGGGAACTGGCCAAGATCTGGAAGGAGGAGCTACGCTGCAAGGAGTTCTATCTGGATCTCCGGGCGGAGTTCAACCAGGATCCCGGCGCCAAGTCACTGCGCCGCAGTGCCATCTTCCTTTATATGAACCATGCGGGTTTCCACGGCCTGTGCCGTTACAACGCCAGCGGTCTGTTCAATGTGCCCTTTGGTCCCGTGAAGCAGATCCTGCCCCCCTTTCCGGACGATAAGATCCGGATCTTTTCCTCTTGTCTCCAGAGGGCGGAGATCTACTGCCAGGACTTTGCCGCCACTTTTGCCATGGCCGGTGATCACAGCGTGATCTACTGCGATCCCCCCTATGCCCCCCTGACGGACACCACCTTTGACAAATATGACAAGGACGGCTTCTCCCTGGGAGATCAGATGCGCCTCCATGACGTGGTGGTGGATCATGTCCGGAAGCACCAGGATGTGAGCGTCTACATCAGCAACCACTCCACTGACTTCACCGAGCACCTGTACCGGGACGCCGACAGCGTGGACTATCTGATGGTCCGCCGGCGCATTGCCCGGGCGGCGGATGAGCGGAAGGATGTCCGGGAACTGGTGGCCACCTACACCAGCGCCGTGCAGAAGGAACGGACTCCCGTGTCCGCAGTCCGGATGCGGGTGGGAGCCGGTTAAAAGGAACCTTATGTTATTTTCACAATTTATCCGCCGTCCGGATGCGGGTGGGAGCCGTGGCATGAGAAGCACTTCCCTGATAGCGCCTTCAATCCTGTCGGCAGACTTCTGCCGCCTGGGGGAGGAGGTGGACAGCGTTCTGGCCGCCGGCGCAGACATGATCCACTTTGACGTTATGGACAACCACTATGTGCCCAATCTCACCGTGGGTCCCCAGATCTGCCGGGCAGTGACCTCCCGGATCAGCGCTCCCGTGGATGTCCATCTCATGACGGAGCCGGCGGAAAGCCTGGTGCCCGCCTTTGCCGAGGCGGGGGCTGCCTGGATCACCTTCCATTTTGAGGCCTCCCGGCATCCGGATCGGACTCTGCAGCTGATCCGGAGCCTGGGCGTCAAGGCCGGGATCGCACTGAACCCGGCCACCCCCCTGGGATGCCTGGAGCACATCATGGATCGGCTGGACATGATCCTGATCATGTCGGTTAACCCCGGCTTCGGGGGGCAGCAGTTCATTCCTGAGGCCCTGAACAAACTCACCCGGGTGCGCCGGATGATTGATGAGGGTGGTTATCCGATCCGCCTGGAGGTGGACGGCGGGGTCAAGATCCAGAACATCGGCGCCATTGCCGCCGCCGGGGCCGACACCTTTGTGGCCGGATCTGCCATTTTCAGCGCCCCCTCCTATGGGGAGGTCATAAGCGCCATGCGCAGTGAACTGGAGAAGAGCGTTGGCTGCCCGGAAAACTGATCTGGCTGTCTTTGATCTGGACGGCACCCTGGCCGCCACAGCGCCCCAGATCGCCCTGGCGGTGCAGTCCGCCATGCGCCTTGCCGGCCTCAGCGCTCCTACCCAGGAGGAGATCTGCCATTATATCGGCAACGGCGCTGCGGTCCTGGTGAAGCGGGCCATGGTGAACCGCATTGACTACCGGGAGGAGGAGATTGATCCCGGGATCTTTGCCCGTGTCACCGAACTCTACCGTCAGGAGTACCTGAAGGGTCTCGACCGGAACTTCACTCTCTATCCCGGAGTGCCGGAGATCCTGGCGCTTCTGAAAAGGGAGGGGCTGAAGCTGGCCCTGGCCACCAACAAGCCCGACTACTGCCTTGCACCTTGGCTGGCCGCCGCGGGCCTCACCGGGGTCTTTGACTTTGCATTGGGCAGCGGGGTGCTCCCCGTGGTCAAGCCGGATCCTGGGATCCTGCTTCATGTTTGCGGGAAACTGGATGTTCCGGTTGCCCGATCGGTGATGGTGGGAGACTCGGGCAATGACATTCTGGCTGCTAAAGCCTGCGGTATGCGCAGTGTGGGCATGACCTACGGCTACTGTTACACCCGGCCCCTCAAAGAGTTTGAACCGGACTTCCTGCTGGATGACTTCCGGGATCTCCCGGGGATCCTGCTGGCCTGATCCGCTCTCCGGTGGCAGAGCTCCGTCCTGCTGGCCTGATCGGCACTTCCTGTGGCAGTGCCCCGTCCAGCGTGCCCCGGGGCAGGCTTCAGGAACTCCCGCAGCCACACCGGGTGCAGCCGGAGAAGCCTTTTCCGGATCATAGGGATCATCCGGATCAAGTGTCAGCTTCCTTCCTGCAGTAAGTTCCTCCCTCAGCCCCTTTCCCAATAAAAATCCCCGGTTTCCCGGGGATCATCTCTTAAACTCTTATCGTGTCCAGGCTGCTGTCCTGGCGGGCGGTGCTGCCCGTTCAGCCCGGGAGCCTTCCCGGGACCTTCCCGTGAACAGCGCTCTCAGCTCCTGCCGGTGAACTCACGCACCGCCTCTTCCAGCAGATCCAGACCCGCATTCATCTCCTCATCGGTGATGTTCAGGGCCGGTGCCAGACGCAGCACGTTCTTCCCGGCCACCAGCACCAGGAGGCGCTTGGCGGCGCAGAGCTTCAGGAGTTCCCCGGATCTGCCCTGGTACTTATCGGCTAGGACGGCCCCCACCAGAAGTCCCCGCCCCCGGATCTGGCTGAAGCAGCCGGTGTCCTCTGCAATCTTCTGCAGCCGGGCAAAGAACTTCCCGCTCCGCTCCTTTACTCCCTGGAGGAACTCCGGCTTCTCAATGATGCTCATCACCTTGTCGGCCACGGCGCAGGCCAGGGCGTTGCCGCCGAAGGTGGTGCCGTGGACGCCGGGGGTGAACACCCGGGCCACTTCATTGGTGGCCAGCACGGCTCCGATGGGGAAGCCGCCGCCCAGACCCTTGGCGGTGGTGAGGATATCCGGGGTCACCCCGCAGCCCATATAGGCGAACAGATCCCCGGTGCGGCCGCAGCCGGTCTGTACCTCGTCGAAGATCAGAAGGGCGTGGTTCTCATCGCACAGTTTACGCACCTCCCGGAGGAACTCCGGATCCCCGGGGATGATGCCTCCCTCCCCTTGGATGGGCTCCAGGACCACGGCGCAGGTCTTCTCGGAGATGGCCTCCCGGAAGGCTTCAATGTCATTGTAGGGCCGGTGGATGATGGCGGTGGGCTTGGGGCCGAAGCCGTCGGAGTAGTGATCCTGTCCGCCCACGCTTACGGTGAACAGGGTCCGGCCGTGGAAGGACTGGACGGCGGCCAGGATCTCGTTCTTGTCCTCACCGTAGTTGTCCAGGGCATACCGGCGGGCCAGCTTGAAGGCCGCCTCATTGGCTTCGGCGCCGGAGTTGCAAAAGAAGGCCCGGTCGGCAAAGGTGGCCTCCACCAGACGTTTGGCCAGGGAGATCACCGGCTCGTTGGTCATGAGGTTGCTCACGTGCCAGAGCTTGCCGCCCTGCTCCCGGAGGGTCTCCACCACTTCCGGGTAGCAGTGGCCCAGGCTGTTCACGGCTATGCCGCCGGAGAGATCCAGGTATTCCCTTCCCTCCTGATCCCACAGCCGGGAGCCCTGTCCCCGGACGAGAATGAATCCCGGGGGTGTGAACAGGGGAAAGTAGTACTGGTCAAACATGTCTCTGGTTATGTTGCTCATCTTTACCATCCTTAGTGAATGATTATGCAGTAATTATGAATTGTTATTCAGCTGAATGCAAGGGGTGCGCCGGATCCCTCCGGCGGCTCAAAAGAAAAAGGCACATGATGCTGTCATGTGCCTTCCGGTGGTTGCCGGCAGAAGTTATCTGGTGCCGTAAACCACAATGGTCTTGCCGTGGGCTGAGATGGAGCCCTGATCCTCCAGCATTTTCAGGATCCTGCCCACAGTCTCCCGGGAGCAGCCCACCAGCTGGCCGATCTCCTGCCGGGTGATCTTGATCTGCATGCCGTCGGGATGGGTCATGGCGTCGGGCTGATGGGCCAGATCCAGGAGAGCACGGGCAATGCGTCCGGTGACGTCCAGGAATGCCAGGGCGTTGACCTTCTGGGAGGTGCTCTGGAGGCGGCGGGCCATCTGGGCTGACAGGCGCATGAGGATCTCAGGGTTGACCTGTATCAACTGGCGGAACTTCTTGTAGGAGATCTCAGCCACCTCGCAGGGTCCCTTGGCCCGGACATAGGCGGTGCGCTTGGGCTCCTCCGACTCATCAAAGAGTCCCAGCTCACCGATGAAGTCACCCTGGTTGAGGTAGGAGAGGATCATCTCCTTGCCTTCCTCGTCCTTAATGAGCACGGCCACGGTTCCGGATATAACATAGTAAAGGGTGTCTGCCTTCTCACCGCTGTGGATGATGGTGCTCTTGGCCGGGTACTTCCTCTTGTGGCTGTGCAGTATGAACCATTCAGTCGTGGGATCTGAAATAGGCTTCCCTAATACCATATCCTTGTCCTCTTTTTTCTTCTGAGTCAAAACATGTGCTGCGGCGCCCTCTGTGGCGCACCCGAGCTCAAACTTGCAATCTGCGATATTATAACCAAAATCTTTCCCTATTGATAAAAATTTTGGCGCCCCGGATCCCGGCCAAACCGGGCTCCGGCCGTCCTTTGACGGCGTTTTTCTCCAGGATCTGGACATCCTGGGGAATGCTTCCGGGGGGCCGGGGGATCGGCTTTCACCGGAGATTCCGGGAGCTCCTCCGGGGCGGACATGGCAGGTTCCATGCAGTGCGGCGGCCAGGCTTAAGGCGATATGCTGACGCAGATGTCCTGTCCGTCCGCCGGGGGCGCGCTTTCCCTGGGGCGGACAGGGGGATTTTGGGACGACAGGCGGAAAGCGCGGCTTGGGCAGCCTGACTTCCGTACCCATAAAATGCTAACTGAAAAGACGGACAGAAAGCCTGTTGCCGTAAGGCTTTCTGCTCATTTTTAGGGGTGTTTTGCTGCGAAACGATGGTATCGCATGCCGGGACCCGGGCAGGGGGGATTTTTTGAGGACAAAGGCTTAATTTGCTAAAATGTCCCCGTTGCAGCCCCGAGGGGGAGAGGAGGATTTATGGGTAACCAGCCCGCAGGCGAGACCAGCGGAGACGCCAGGTTTGACGCCATCAGACCCTACACGGATCAGGAGGTCCCGGGGGTCATATCCCGCATTGTCACAGATGACGCCTTTCTGTCCTCGGTGGTGGCGTTCCGCTTCCGGAGGATGCGCTTTCTCAGCGGTCTGCTGAAGCCCCTGGTGAAGCGCAACCTTATCCGCCGGTTCGGTCACATCAAGACGGTGGCGGTGTTCCAGGATCAGGTGGCCCGCTTCATGGAGGACATGATCAAGAGCACCACCGACGGGGTGTCCTTTGAGGGCTTTGACCGCCTGGAGCGGGACCGGGGCTACCTCTTCATCTCCAACCACCGGGACATCGCACTGGATCCGGCCTTCATTGATCTGGGGCTCCACCGGCAGGGCATGGACACTGTGCGCATTGCCATCGGCGACAACCTGCTGCGCACCCCCCTGGCAACAGATCTGATGAAGCTCAACCAGAGTTTTGTGGTGGATCGCTCCTCCAAGGGCCGGGAACTGCTGAACTCCCTGTCCACCCTGTCCGACTACATCCGCCTCTCCCTGGCGGAGGGGCATTCCATCTGGATCGCCCAGCGGGAGGGCCGGGCCAAGGACGGCAATGACGTCACCGATCCCGCCATCCTGAAGATGTTCCACCTGGCGGGGCGGCGGCTGAAGATCCCGTTTGCAGAATACATGCGCAGTCTCAACATTGTGCCGGTGGCCATCTCCTATGAATATGATCCCGGGGATCAGGACAAGGCCCGGGAACTGGTGATGACCGAGAAGAACGGCTCTTATGAGAAGTCCCGGCTGGAGGATATCGAGAGCATTGTGAACGGGATCCGGGGCTACAAGGGCCGGATCACCGTGCGGGTGGGGGATCCCCTGGATCGGGACTTCGCCTCTGCCGAGGAACTGGCTGGGTACATTGACAGCTACATCCACTCCCGGTACCGGCTGTATCCCAGCAACCTCATCGCTTTGGGAGATGACGCTGGCCTGGCTGCCATTGCCGATCCCCAGGAGGCTGCCCGCTGCCGGGAGACCTTCCAGGCACGTATGGCGGCGGCTCCCGAGGATGTGCGGGAGACCATGCGCCGTTATTATGCCCGCCCGGCAGAGAACCAGAAGGGATCCACCCAGGGACAGGATGCAGGGCAGGGAGCCGGCAGTCAGTCCTGATCGTTTCCCGGCTTTCCGGAAGGGTGCTGACACCAGGTGCCGCTTCCGGCGAACGGTCAGCTGATCTGATCTGATCTGATCTAATCTAATGAAGCAGGCCGCCCCCGGAGACATGCTCCGGAGGCGGCCTGTGTGATCTGGCAGCCGGATCCTTAAGCCATGATCCCTGCCAGTCCGGCCTCTTCAGCCTGATCCCTCAGCGTCCACTGGGATACTGGGATCCTTTGGGATCGCGGGACACAGTGCTCACAGCCGCTTCGGCATTTCATCTGCCCGGCTCCAGATGCCGCACTTCAGCGTTCATACCCCTCCGGCGCCGATACCGTCTCTCGCCTTCATCTGCGCAACCGCCGCACCTGTCTCCTCATCCGCCTGGTCCTGTTCCGGCGTTCCGTCACGGGATTGGAGTGCCGTCATTATTGCACTGCTGATCCATCAAGGCTCCGCTGTGCTGTCGCGCCGCCGGCATGGCTACCCCGGGGTGCGGGCGGAGATCAGGTGAACAGGAACTGCAGGGTCTTGAAGAAGATGATGGCCAGCACCGCACCGGAGGGCAGGGTGATGATCCAGGAGACGAAGATGTTCCGGATCACGTGCAGGTTCAGTGCCGCAATACCGTGGGCCAGGCCGATGCCGATGATGGCCCCCACCAGGGTCTGGGTGGTGGAGATGGGCAGTCCCGTGCCTGAGGCGATGACCACGGTGGTGGCGGTGGCCAGCTGGGCGGCGAAGCCGCGGCTGGGTGTCAGCTGGGTGATGTTGGTGCCCACGGTTTTCATGACCCGGTAGCCCAGGGTGCTCAGGCCGATGACAATGCCCAGGGCCCCCAGGGGCAGGATCCACCATTCCAGAACCGACGGATCATAGCTGCTGTCAGCGGCGTGGCGGATGGAGGACACCACCGCCGCCAGGGGCCCGATGGAGTTGGCCACGTCGTTGGAGCCGTGGGCGAAGGCCATGGCGCAGGCGGTGATCACCATGAGGATCCCGAACACCCGCTCCACTTTCCGGTAACTGCGGCGGACCCGCCCCTTCTTCTTTTTCCGGTCATCCTTCTCCGGATCCGCATCAAAGTCGGTGCGGCGGATCACCAGCCAGCAGGGTAGCATGGAGAGCAGGGCCAGGATCAGGGAGATCAGCATGGTGTTCCCCACGGTGAGCTCCATGCCGGTGACGTGGCGCAGCCCCGTCTTCACGGTGATCCCGGAGATGATGAACACCGTCAGGGCGGTGTAGATCGGAGCCATGCGCCGGGCATGGCGCATGGGGTGAAAATGGCGGAAGACGCTGCGCAGGACGCTGAGAAACAGCAGGTAGGCGATGACCGCCGAGATCAGGGGAGTGATGATCCAGGAGCCGAAGATCCCCCACAGTTCTCCCCAGTGGATGGCGTCCGCTCCTACGCTCACCAGGGAGAAGCCGATGATGGATCCGATGATGGTGTGGGTGGTGGACACGGGCCACCCCACGAAGGAGGCCACCAGCAGCCAGGTGCCGGCGGCGAACAGGGCGGAGATCATGCCCAGGGTGAGGCTGAAGGTGTCCCCGCCGAAGGAGGCGGGATCCACTATGCCCTGCTTGATGGTGTTGGTCACCTCCCCGCCGGCTAGGAAAGCCCCCAGGAATTCAAAGATCGCCGCCACCACCAGGGCCTGCACCACGGTGAGGGACTTGGTGCCCACGGAGGTGGCCATGGCATTGGCCACATCGTTGGCGCCGATCCCCCAGGCCATGAGGAAGCCCAGGATCACCGCCAGGGTGAGGAGCAGCGCTCCGTGCTCTGCCAGGAGTTCCATCAGGCCCTCCCCACCATGACCTCAAGGGTGGAGCCGATGCTCTCGGCCTGATCCGCCAGGGCGCCGATCATCTTCAGAATGTCATAAAGGAAGATGGCGTCCACGGGGTTGAGGGTAGCCTCCAGCTGGTACAGCCGGTGGCGCAGATCAATCTGGATGCTGTCGGTGTCGCTCTCGATCACGTCCAGCTCTTCCACCATCTCCTCCACCAGCTTGACTTCCTTCCCCTTGAAGCCGATCTCCAGCAGGTTCTCCAGCTCCCCGATGACCTTGCTGGCCAGGAGGGTGGCGTCCAGGCAGCGCCGGATGTAGCGCAGGAAATCCTCCCGGACCTCCTCGGGCACCTTCAGCTGGCGTCCCAGCACAATGCCGGCGATGTCCTTGGCCTGGTTGGCGATCTTGTCCTGCTGGGTCACCAGGTGCAGCAGATCTGTCCGGTCCACGGGCATGAACAGCCCCTTGGGGAGCTTCATGCGGATGTTCATCTTGATCTTGTCCGCCTCCTCTTCCAGGGCCTTGATCTGCTGCTGGGTCTCCAGGGCCTCCTGCCAGTTGTCGGCATAGACCGCCTGGAAGAAGGGCACCAGGGCTGAGCAACACTCATGCACCTTGCAGATGTGCTTGACCAGGGGCTTCAGGGGGGATTTGGCGAAGATGGACTGTATGAGACCGTTCATGGGGGAAACTCCTTGACCGGGGATCCCGGCGTGCTGTCATGATCTGGGTGCGGCGGCAAGACCCCCGCCCCTTGACGGATTATAGCACTGTCCCGCCCCTGTCGGATCCGGGGAGGCCTGCGGCGCCCCGGAGTGTGGCGATGTTCACAAGGTTGCGGAATTGCGCTAAAATCCCCTCTCATTCATGGGGGCGCCCGGGGGTTCCGGACGCAGGTTAGACACAGCCTGACGGCAGATTGCGGATGATGATGACGGACAGTGAAATTGAGGCTTATCTGAAGGATCACCGGGTTGATCCCTCCCTTCACACGGTGCGGGCCAAGCTTATGAGCCATGCCGCGCTGTCAGTGACCCGGGCCCTGAAGGGCGCCGGCTTCAGATCCTTCCTGGTGGGCGGCTGCATCCGGGACATCTTTATGGGCAAGGAGCCCAAGGACTTTGACGTGGCCACGGACGCCACCCCTGAGCAGGTCAAGGCGGTGTTCCGCAACCGGCAGGCCCGGATCATCGGCCGGCGCTTCCGTATTGTCCATGTGGTGTTTAACATCCCCGGCCGCTCCCGGGACCGTCGGCGGGGCGCTCCCCGCCAGGAGATCATTGAGGTGACCACCTTCCGGGGCGGCGCCGGCGAGGAGGCAGAGGCCGGGACAGATCGTGTGGTGGGCCGTGCGGGCATGCTGGTCCGGGACAACACCTTTGGCACCATTGCCACCGACGTGCTGCGCCGGGATTTCACCATCAACTCCCTGTATTTTGATCCCGAGGGCGGGATCCTGTATGACTTCCTGGGTGGGATCGGGGATCTCAGGGAGCGGCGCATCGACATCATCGGGGAGCCGGATGTGCGCTACCGGGAAGATCCGGTGCGGATGCTCCGGGCAGTGCGCTTTGCCGCCAAGCTGGACATGATCATGACCCCCCGCACCAGCGATCCCATGCACGATTACGCAGGGCTCCTGGAGGGGGTGTCCAATGCCCGGATGTACGATGAGATGAAGAAGATGCTGCTCACCGGCAATGCGGAGCGGACCTATGCTCTGATGCAGAAGCAGGAGCTGGCACAGCATGTCTTCCCGGGGCTTGAGGCGGCTCTGGAGGACCGGAAGGACGGCGCCGCCTTCAGGCGCTTCATCACCCTGGTGTTCCGGGGCACCGATCAGCGGATCCGGTCCGGCAAGGCCCCCAATGAGCGCTTCCTCTTTGCCTGCCTGCTGTGGCCGGAGTTCATGATCGCTGTCCGGGGATCCCTCGGAAGTGGCGATCCCGGAGCCTGGAGGCGCCTGATCACTTCCAAGGGCCTGCGCTCCGCCACGGATTCGGTGCTCCGCCGCCAGGCCGCCCACACCATGTATCCCCACTTTGTAGTGGATGACATAGCAGGGATCTGGCGCCTCATGGCCCGGATGCAGACGGTGACGTCCCTGGGGGATCCCCTCCTGGACAAGATCTGCGACGACGACTCCTTCATGCACCTGTACAAGGCCTGCTGCGACTTCCTCCATTACCGCTCCGAGGCCGGGGAGAGCGAGCAGGTGCGGAAGGCCTGCGATCTGTGGTTCAGGATCCTGGTGGATCGGGATCTGGAGATGCCCGGCCAGACCGGCAACTCCATGAAGAATGCCGCCACCGTGCGGGCTGAGGAGTCCCAGGATCGGCAGAAGCCTGCGTCTGCATCTGCGTCTGAAACGGAGGCCGGGGACTGCGCTCCCGCCTCTCCTGACGGCGCCGGGGCCCAAGAGATCCGGGAGAGTGCTCCGGAGCCGGGCTGTCAGCATGGGGAGCGGGATGAGGACGACGCCTCCGGGAAGTCCGTGCGTAAGAAGGCCGCTCTCCGGCGGGACGCTGCCGCTGCTGCCGGGGAATGGCCGTTCCAGGATCAGCCGGAGAATGGCGCCGTGGCAGTACAGAGCCAGGAGCAGGCGGAGTACAGCGCCGGGCCAGTGAGGTCCCGGGAGCAGATGGAGGACAGCGCCGGTGATGAGTCCCAGATCCTGTCCTCCCGTCCGGTCATGGATCCCGATTTCACACTGGTGCCGGGGGGATCCGGCCGTTTCCCCGACGGACTCAAGGGCGGCACGGTGGATCTGGCAGCAGATCCCCGGGAGGCCTTCCAGGAGGATCCCCTGCGGATCCTCCGCATGATCCGCATGGCCGTGGTCTTTGACGCCCGGATCATGCCCCGATCGGCCGATCCGGTCTACACCATGGGTGCCCTCCTGGACAGCGTGCCGCCACGGGACCGGTTTCAGGAGGTCAGGAACCTGCTCCTTTGCGGTCATTCCCGCCGGTGCCTTGAATATCTGCTGAAGTTCAATCTGCTGCGCTACCTGTTTCCGGAGCTTGACCGGATCATCAATGCCGGGGATGGCCTGAAGCGGGTCCGCTTCATCGGCTACGCTCTGCAGGTTGCGGATGCTGATCTTCAGGGATCCCGGGATCTGCGCCGGGCCGAGCGCCTGATCTTCGCCGCCCTGCTGTGGCCGGTGATGCAGGAGAAGATCGTCAACATCAGCGGTGAGAACTGGATCCAGGAGCCACCTCCCGCACCGGAGTGGCGTCTGATCGCCGGGGCAGCGGCCGATCTCCTGGAGCGCCAGTGCGCCAGCCTGCTGCTGCCCCAGGATCTGAAGACCACCATGTGCTCTGTGTGGCTCCTGATGCTGGACATGAGCGGCACCAGCGCCGCCCCCCAGACCCAGTGGGAGGTGTACAACAGCGAATTCTTCCAGACTGGATGTCAGCTGCTGACCCTCCGGGCACGCTTTGATCCCCGCCTGGCCTTTGCCGTGGAGTACTGGGAGCAGGTACGTGACCGTCTGGCCTGCTCCCGCTCTGGACAGGCTGCCGGATCTGCGGACATGGCCGAGTTTGAGGCCCTGCCGGAGGATCAGGTGTCCGGTGAGAGCGACGGCAACTCCGTGACTGCTGCCCAGCCCCTCTCCGACGGCGAGTACAGCAATGATGAGAGTTTCTTCTGAGCCCTCTGCTGATCTCCCTGCCGGAGTGACACCGTCTGTGACAGTGAGTTCCCTGTCTGAAACGGCTGTGACAGGTTTGTCTGCTCCTGATGCGTTTGTGACGGGTGCGTCTGTGACGGGGCTGTCCGTGTCCGGTGCTCCTGTAACCGGGGCGGCCGGGGAGAACTCCGGGATCGTCCGGGCCTATGTGGGGCTGGGCTCCAACCTGGAGGATCCTCTGGAGCATGTGCGCACTGCCTGCCGGGAACTGGACGGGATCCGAAACACCCGGGTGGCCGGCTGCTCTCCCCTGTACCGCACGCCTCCCGTGGGCCCCCAGGATCAGGATGACTTTGTCAACGGCGTTGCCGCACTGGACACCTCCCTTGACCCCCTGGAACTGCTGGACGCCCTCCAAGTCCTGGAGGCGGCCCACCGCCGGGTGCGCCTGCGCCACTGGGGCCCCCGCACCCTGGATCTGGATCTGCTGCTATACGGCGGCAGGATCATCACTCACCCCCGTCTGACGGTTCCCCATCCGGAAATGCGCCGCCGGGCTTTTGTCCTGGTGCCTCTCCGGGATCTGGCGCAGCAACTGGATCCGGATCTCCGTCTGCCCACCGGCGAGAGCCTGGAGCAGCTCCTGTCATCCCTTCCCCCCGGCGATTTGAAAATCTCCCCTGTTTTTCTATAATGACCGCCGGAAGCGTGTTTTTTTCATTCCGGGAGCGGCCATGGCCAAGACAACATTATCCACCCTGAGGGAATACAAGAAGGACGGGCGCCGTTTCGGCACCATCACCGCCTATGACGCTGCCTTTGCGCGCCTGTTTGACGAGTGCGGGGTGCCGGCTCTCCTGGTGGGTGACTCCCTGGGCATGGTGATGCAGGGCCGGGAGAGCACCCTGGGGGTGACCATTGAGGATGTGGCTTACCATACCTCCTGCGTCAGCCGGGCTGTGGCCAACAGTCTGATCCTGGCGGATATGCCCTTCATGACCTATGACACCCCGGAGAATGCCTGCCGCAATGCGGCGCTGCTGATGCGCGCCGGGGCCTCGGTGGTGAAGATCGAGGGCGGCAGCTGGCTGTGTCACACGGTGGAATGCCTGATCCGCTGCGGTGTTCCGGTGTGCGCCCATCTGGGCCTCACTCCCCAGTCGGTGAATGTGTTCGGCGGCTACAAGATCCAGGGCCGCAGCGCCGATCAGGCTCAGCAGTTGAAGGAGGATGCCCGGGCCCTCCAGGATGCCGGTGCCGGTCTGCTGGTGCTGGAGTGCGTGCCGGCGCCCCTTGCCCGGGAGATCACATCCTCCCTTGCGATCCCGGTGATCGGCATCGGTGCCGGATCCGGCACTGACGGTCAGATCCTGGTGATGCACGACGCCTTCGGCATCACCCCGGGACGCACCCCCCGCTTCGCCCGGAACTTCCTCTCCGAGGCCGGAGATCTCCGGGCGGCGGTGAGACTTTACCTGGATGAGGTGTCCAGCGGCGCTTTCCCCAGCGAGTCCCAGAGTTTCTTCTGAGAACCTCCCGGAGCCCACCGCTCATCTCATCCCCATTCAGATGATCTGCGCCGCTCCTGTCCGTTCTTTCCCGGGCAGTGCGGTCCTGTGCTTCAGATCCCAGGGCGCCTCAGGTGTTGCCGCCATCATCCATCCTGCCGTCAGCCACAGACGCCACGCCGCCCTGTTTCCCCGGAGCCGCCGGTGTCAGCAAACATCTCCGCCGCTGTCAGCACATAGCCCCGCCGTTGGTCTGAGGACTCATCCCTGCCGCCGCAGCAGCCGCAACATCAGCCCATTCCCCCAGTCCTCCAGGCAGGCATCTGCTTGGTCATTCCCGCAGTCCGGCAATCCGCTCGGCCATTCCAGATGCTCGGTCCCAGCTCTGCCACTTCCGGAAGAACGCACCGTCGGCACTGATCTCCTTCTCCGGATCATCCAGAGCATGACTCTTCCCGGGAGAGGAGCGGTCTGCTGCCCGGGCGGTCATCTCCTGGGAGATGACCGGGAGCGGGCGAGGCGGGGCAGGGAAGGGCAGGGCAGGTCTGTACCGGGAGACGGGCGGAGCCGGCTGGAGACTGCGGAGAGGGTGTGGCAGGGCGGGGCTGTCATGTCAGGTCATGCTCCTGGGAGTGCCGGGGCTTCCGGGTGAGCCCGGTCTCCGGTGAAGTGCTATAATGCCCCCGTTGCATTTCAGTTGCGGAGGAGGAGAAACACCGCCATGAGAACTGTGGAAACCATTGAGGAAGCCGTTGCGGCGGCAGCCGAGCTCCGGAAAAACGGTGCCACCCTGGCACTGGTCCCTACCATGGGGAACCTGCATCAGGGGCATCTGACCCTGGTGCGTGAGGCCAGAAAGCTGGCAGATCACACTGCGGTGAGCATTTTCGTCAATCCCCTGCAGTTCAACAACCGTGAGGATCTGCGCACCTATCCCCGTACCCCGGAGGCTGATCTGGCCCTGCTGGAGGCTGAGGGTGCGGATCTGGTGTTCCTGCCCCGTCCGGAGATCATGTATCCCCAGGGACTGGAGTCCCACACCACGGTCTTTGTTCCCGGACTTTCCGACATGCTGGAGGGTGCTCTCCGGCCCGGTCATTTTAAGGGCGTCACCACTGTGGTGTGCAAGCTGTTCAATATCTTCCGTCCCGACTGCGCCATGTTCGGCCTGAAGGACTTCCAGCAGGTGGCGGTGCTGAAGAAGATGGTCCGGGACATGTGCCTGGGCGTGCGCATTGTGGAGGTCCCCATTGTCCGGGATGAGGGCGGACTGGCCCTTTCCTCCAGAAACGGCCTGCTCTCTGAGGAGGAGAAGATCCGTGCCCGGAAGATCAGCCAGCGCATGTTTGCCGTCAGGGATGCGATCCTGGCCGGCCGCCGGGACTATGACGCATTGGCTGCGGAGGCCGCTGCTGATCTGAACCAGGTGGAGGGCTTTGCCACGGACTCGGTGGACATTGTGAATGCTGACACTCTGGAAAAGGCTGCCCCTGATACCAGGCGTGTTGCCGTGCTCATGGCAGTGAAGGTTGGACCCACCCGTCTTATTGACAGCGTTGCCTTTGATCTGTGATTGGTGGCGTTTCTGAGTCCGGAGCCTCTCTGATGCCTCACAAAGCCTTGTGGGAACAGCCTTTTCGGGGGTTCAGAGCCGTCAAATTAGCGGGTGCGAATTTGGCGGCAGGGCGTGGGGGAGCCTCCCGTTTCTGACTTCGGAACTTCTCTGATGCCTCACAAAGCCTTGCGGGAACAGGCTTTCCTGGGTGTCAGAGCAGTCAATTTAGCTGGTGCGAATTTGGCAGCAGCGGCAGGGCGGGGGGGATCCTCCCGTTTCTGACTTCGGAGCCTCTCTGATGCCTCACAAAGCCTTGTGGGAACAGGCTTTCCGGGGGGGCAGAGCCGTCAAATTAGCGGGTGCGAATTTGGCAGCAACGGCAGGGCGGGGGTGCTTCTCCCGTTTCTGACTTCGGAGCCTCTCTGATGCCCTACAAAGCCTTGTGGGAACAGGCTTTCCGGGGTGTCAGAGCCGTCAATTTAGCGGGTGCGAATTT
>FLNX01002826.1_pt1 | contig 57622 bp, 47 predicted proteins | sample 1140341 | NCBI WGS metagenome assembly FLNX01 (sample SAMEA3878208, study PRJEB12797) | bioreactor metagenome | biome: Moose rumen | place: Sweden | collected 2011-10
ACATACTCCATACACAAAGCCTTCTCCGTCCCAATTGAATTGGCATCACCATTATGCCCCCTCACGTGAACGTGGATGGGCTCATGCTCGCGGGAGAAGAACATGAAAATGAAACCTTATTGTCGGAATAACTCGGGCATATGACTTACTTTTTGCAAAAATAGGTAACAAAAATGAAACCCGCAAGGATTTAGGCAAAATTATCACCTGTTTGACGAAACACGGAACTTTGACGATGACTTTTCGCGGCTCAGAGGGGTTTTTCAGAGCCCTCGGTCGCGTGGACCTCTACCGCCACTCGCCGGAAGTCGGTCGCCGGAACGCAAGTTCCACGGATTTGGAAAAGTCCGGGAAGGGTCGGTCGCCAGGACGCCAGCTCCACGGATGGGGAATTGACAATACAAGGCGGAGATTCAGACTGATTGAAATCCAAGAATTATTTGTTATCTTTGCAGCGAATTAATTCACAAAACTTATGAACTTAAGAGAAATCAAGAAGGACATCACCTATATTCTCGGTGCCTTCATCGAAGATTGCGCTACCGCCGTCCAGAATCCCAAGGTAAATGAAAAAACCGTTTCCGACCTCATGAACGAGGCCCTTGACCTCTACGACGAGCTCCGCGAGAAAATCATGGTCAAGAACGTGGAAGGTTCCAAGAAGAGCTATTTCAACGCTCTCCGCAAGGAAATCCTGGAGCGCACGGATGCCCTCTACACCAAGCTGAGCGAAGCCGTCACCAAGCAGGACGGCGAAGCCGCCGGGGAACCCGCTCCCGTCAAGAAGGCAGCCCCCAAGAAGTTAGGTACCGCGGCAGTCGGAAAGCCCGCGGAAGAAAAGCCCGCCGCTGAGAAGCCCGCTCCCAAGAAGGCTCCCGCAAAGAAGGCCGAAAAGCCCGTGGAAGAAAAGCCCGAGGAAGAGAAGCCCGCCGCTGAGAAGCCCGCCCCGAAGAAGGCTCCCGCAAAGAAAGCCCCTGCAAAGAAGGCCGAGGAAGGCGCTGAAGAAAAGCCCGCTCCCAAGAAGGCTCCCGCAAAGAAAGCCCCCGCAAAGAAGGCTGAAGAACCCAAGGCAGAATAAACCTGCTCAAACACAATAGTTTACGGGGCGTCCCACGACGTCCCGTTTTTTGTAAAACCATTCCATTTTTGCTCCCGTGAAGACTTCTGCAGCCATAACCATCCTGCTGACTCTTGCCGCCCTGCAGCTCAGCGCGAAGCCCACCACTCCCAAGACAGCCACCCAGAAGGCCGTGCAGGAGGCCGACGCGAACGGCCCCCTGTCCCAGAGCATCTGGGGAATATGCGCCGTGAACGTCAAGGGGGACACCCTGGCCTGGCTCAACGCCACCCGCCGCATGGTTCCCGCTTCGAACATGAAGCTCATCACCACCGGCGGCGCCCTGCTGACCTTCGGCGGAGACTACACCTTCAAGACACGTTTCGCCACCGACGGGGAGCTGCGCGACTCCGTGCTCGCCGGCAATCTGTACATCGTGGGCGGAGGAGACCCGATGATAGGCAACCTGTTCTCGTATCTGCCGTCGCCCGAGGTAACTTTCAGGTCGTGGTACAAAGTGCTCACGGGCAACGGGATAAAGCACATAACCGGGGATATAGTGGGTGACGGCAGCTACTTCGACGCGGAGCAGCGCCAAAGCGACTGGAGCGTGGAGGACGTGGCCACCCGCGACGGCGTGGTGCCCAGCGGCCTCACCTGGCGTGGAAAGATGAAGGACACCATTCCCGACGGCCCCTACCCCGCAGCACTGCATTTCCTGGAATGGCTGCAGGCCGACTCGCTGCTCACCGTGGAAGGCGTCGCCCGCGAAGGCACGGCCGACAGCCTCGTATTTCTTGGAGAGGTGAAATCAAGGCCGCTCAAGAGCCTGGTCCGCACGGCCAACTGCCAGTCCGACAATTTTATAGCCGAAACCCTGGCCAAGAGCATAGGGCTGCGCCATGCCGGCGACGACGAATATTCGGTGATTCCCGCAGCCATGCGCAAGTCGCTCTCACCCATAGGGCTCTCGGCTGCCAGCGGCAGGATGCGCTTCGCCGACGGTTCGGGGCTTTCCCGCAAGAACTACATAAGTCCTTCTTTCATGGTAAGATACCTGCTCGCCATGACGGGCAGCAAGGTCTACCGCGACTTCTTTGGTTCCCTGCCCCGCGCCGGCGAAAAGAACACCACCCTTTCGAACCGCCTGCCCAAGGCCGACGCGGCCCTTAAAAACCGCATCCACATGAAGAGCGGCAGCATGAACGGTGTCAACTGCCTGAGCGGCTACATCGTCTCCGGCGACGACGACCCTTCCAAAACCATCGCTTTCAGCATCCTCTCGAACAACTCGGTCGACCCGGCAAGGACGGTCTACGCGCAGATAGACGCCATCCTCGAGATACTGGCGGGCGAAAACGAATGACGCGGCGCGGGCAATTCCGCCCGCAGGGAAGTCTAATCGAGCTCGATGTGAACGTCCGTGGCGGGCGTGCGGCAGCTGACCGTGCGCGTCTCGCCGGGCAGAAGGGCGAAGAAGTTGTCGCTCCAGAATGCCGGCACCACCAGGGCTCCGCCTGAATCCTTCGCCTTGAGAATGTTCATCGGGGCTATGACGGAAGACTCGTTGGTGAGCGTGACGCTGTAGCTGCCGGTGCTCTTCCGCACCTCCATCTGCACGTCGGCCTTTTCGCCGCCGAAGACGAAGGAAAGGTCGCCGTAGCGCTTTATCGGAGTGACATACCAGTTGGTCTCATCCCAGGCATAGACATTCTCAGAGGCCGCAAGGCAGTAGAAATTGTCGGCCACGGGGGTGCCGTCGGGCAAGCTGAGCGTGAGCGAGACGAAATGCGGGCGGCCGTCATGGCGGCGCAGGTCGAAGACGGGCGCGACCGTGCGGTAGCCGACGCTCACGCTTCGGCTTTCCTCTCCCAAAGGCTTCGACGCGGCGTCGAACACCTGCACCCTCGCAACAAGTTCCGCCGGGTCGGGACTCTCGCTCACGACATATACTTTCCTGTCGGCATGATTGAATATCAGCTGCACGGGCGCGCAGGCCTTTTTGGTGCCGTAGTACCCGGCGGTGGGAACGCCGTAGGAGTCGTAGAGCTGCCAGTAGAGCGACGGCCAGGCCGAGTTGAGCATCCACTGCACGATGCCGGTGGTGTGCGGTATCCGCACCCTGAAGGCTTCGAACATGGCGCGGGTGCCGTCGTAGTCGACGGCGTGGGCCCGGCGCACGAAGTCTTCGAAGGTGCTTGCGGCACCGTACTGGCCTTCAATGACTTCCGCAAGCATCCTCGGGGTGTTCATGTCGGTGGTGGAGGCTGTGCAGTGATAGTCCCAGGCGGCCGAAAGCGGCCAGAGCTCATCTTCGGGAATCATCCTGCGGAGCGACTCCTCCTGCGGGAGGTTGGCCCCGATGCCGGTCTCGGTGTTGAAGCCGAAGGCGCCTCCGTTATGCGTGTCGCGGTACCAGTAATCGGGTGCCACATATTCGTAGGGGCCGGCCATCTTGCTCCCCGACAGGCCGCTGACCGTGCTGGTGAGCGACTTTGCCGAGCAGATGTAGGGACGGTATTCCTGGGCGGAGTAAATCTGCATGTAGCGCTCCTCGAGGCGGGGGTTGGGGATGCGGTCGCTGCCCGTCATCCAGCCGATCAGGGCCGGATGGTTGTGCAGGCGCACCACCTGGTCGCGGAAGTAGGCCACCGCGAGGTCTTCGGATGCGGGATCGTTGATGCAGCCGTAGCCGGGAGTCTCGGGAAGGCCGCAGTAGGACTCCCACTCCCACTGGCAGCTCCAGCCTACGAGGGCCAGCACGCCGAGGCTGTCGCAGAGGTCGTAGACGGTGTCGTCCTTGCCCCAGATGTTCTCGAAGCGGATGCAGTTGAGGTTCATGTCCATGACATAGGCCACCTGGCGGGCGAGATTCCCGGGGGTGTCGCGCATGAAGATGTCGTCGGTCCAGCCGCCGCCACGCAGGAGGATGTCCCTGCCGTTGAGGGTGAACTGCCGCCAGCCTTCCGGGGTGAGACGGCTGGTGATGCTGCGCACGCCGAAATCCGTTTCGCGGCGGTCGGAAAGGGTTCCGTCGAGCTCTACGTCCGCCACGATGCGGTACATCTCGGGGCTGCCGAGGTCGTATGTCCACCACACGCGGGGATTGTCAAGATGGAGGATTGGGGCTTGCACCGGCGTAAGGGTAAGGGTTGAAGTGCCTCCGGCTTCAAGACTGAACGGGAGGGAGCACCGGCCCGAGCCCTGCAGGTCGAGGGAAAGAGTGCCTTCGGCGGGCTGCGAGCTGCGGTTGCGCAGCGTCACGCGGACTTCCAGGTCGGCCTCGGCAAGCGTTTCGGTGTTCAGCCGGGGGATCACGAACACGTCCTCGACGGTAACGTCGCCGCTCGCGCGCAGACGCACCGGCCGGACAATGCCCATGCTCTCGTCGAGCGGGCGGGGATTCCAGTCGACGTATCCGTGGTTGAGGTCGCCCTCCCGGGCGCGGCGCACCCGTACCTCAAGGGAGTTGTTCCGCCTCAGAAGGGAAGTGACGTCGTACTCTCTCTTGAGAAATACTCCGAACGTGGTGTCGGAGGAGGCTATCCGGCTGCCGTTCAGGAAGATATCGGCATAATAGCCGATCCCGTCGAACACCAGGGAGTAGCGGCGCCCCTTCGAAGGGGAAGCCTTGAAGCCGGTCTTCCAGATCCAGGTGTCGTCGAAGATGGAACGGTCGGCGGAGGCGTAATTCCTGCCTTCGAACAGGGAGTCGCCGTAGTATCCGGCGGCCTCGAGTGCGCCCGCGACGGTCGAGGGGACGGTTGCCTTGCAGCTTTCGGCTCCGCCGCTACGGGAGAGCCGCCAGCCTTCGGAAAGGAGAATCTCCCCTTCATGCGAAGGCCCCGCATGGGTGCTGCAGCCGCACAGTGCCGCAGCCAGTAAAATGGTGACAGTCAGCGATTTTTTCATGCTACAACCTAACTTGAATCTTGATTCCTATGTTGCGGCCGGGGTTGAACACTCCGGCATATTTGAGGCGGCTGAGGTGGCTCTGGTACACGGTGTCGAAGATGTTGTCGGCAAAGAGCATCACGGTGAGGGCGTCCCGGCCGGCGATGCGCACGTCGGCTCCGGCGGAAAGGCCGAAGAGCACATAGCCCGGAGTGGGGGTTTCGGTGCCGCCCGTGAGGTGGATGCGGTTCTGCGGGGCAACGGCCTCCATGTGTGCGGCCAAATAGCTGTTGGTAAGCACTTTACCATCGCGCACCAAGTCGTATTTCAGGGTTGTCACCACCCGCGGCGCCGGGGTGAAGGGCAGGCAGTCGTCCCTGTCGGTGAGGGTGAGGCGCGCGTACACCAGCGAGAGGGCGTTCTCGAAATGCAGCCGTTCCACCGGATGGATGTCGAGACTGAACTCTCCGCCCCAGAGGAAAGCGTTCCCCTGGGTGTAGCCGAACACGGGGAAGGGGTCTTCGAAGACCTGGCTCATGCGCTCGAGGAAGATGTAGTTGTTCACCAGGTTCGCGAAGAGGGCGGTCTCGACCGAAACCACAGGGGACGAGTAGTCCCAGCCCAGGTCGGCCTGCCAGCTGCTCTCGCTGCGGAGATCGTGGTTGCCCACTTCGTAACGGAGCGTGCCCTCGTGCTCGCCGTTGGAACCGAGTTCACTGATGCTGGGGGCGCGGTAGCCCCTCGAGAGGTTGAGCCTCAGGTCGGAACGGGGCCCGAGGTGCCGGATGGCCCCGATGCTGCCGGTAATGCCGCCAAAGCTCCTCGTGAAATCGTCGAAACGTCCTTCCAGCGGCTTGCTGTGAAGGCTGCGGACATCCCCCCGGACGCCGCCGCTGACGTGCCATTCGCCTATCTCGCGGCAGGCGGTGGCAAAGAGGCCGGCGTCGGCAAGGGAGTAGTCGGGAATGAGGAACTCGTCGCCGGCGTTCTCCGACCGCTGGAACATACCCGCAACGCCGCCGACCAGCTTCCAGCCGGACACGACCGTACGCTTGTACTGCAGGTTCCAATTGACGGTGTGGAGCTGCAGGTCGAGGCCGGGCTCGGAAGCGCTCTCCTCGAACTCCCGGCGGCTGTTGCGCTGATAGCCCACGGTGGCCTTTACGGAGCCCTCGCCCGCAATGAAGAAGTTGTCGAGCACGGCCTTGAAGTGGTTCACCCGCTGGAAGGGCAGCTCGGGAGCATAGCCGTTCGCCGGGCCTTCGAGCAGGCCGGTCTCAGGGTCGCGCTCCCCTTCCGCTATTCCCGGAACGAGCTGGAACAGACTCACTTTCAGATGCGACCAGCCCCAGCTGCGGTTGATTCCGAGCATGCCGGAAGCCGCCTTCTCGGCGAAACGGGTGCCTGGCACGAAGCCGTCTGAGGCGTTGCGGTAGTCGTGAGCCATGCGCTGGCTCCAGCGCACGTCCCACACCATCCCGCCGTTGTTGCCCGCGGCATCGCCGGTGTAGCCGAAAAGGCCCGCGTTCGACTGGTATTCCGCCCCCGCCTTCACGCTGACGGTCCCGCGCGGGAGCACCGGATAGTCGTTCAGCACTATGACTCCCGCCATGGCGTCGGAACCGTACACGAGGCTCGCCGGCCCCTTGAGGACCTCAACGCTGCCGACCGACTGCGGGTCCACCTCGACGCCGTGCTCGTCGCCCCACTGCTGGCCTTCCTGGCGGACGCCGTCGTGCACCACCAGCACCCGGTTGTAGCCGAGGCCGCGGATTACGGGCTTGGAGATGCCTCCGCCGGTGGTTATCTGGGAAATACCGGGTTTGCGGGCCAGGGCGTCCACGATGTTGGAAGACGCCGATTCCTGCAACTCCCTGGCCGATACGATGGCTACGGGAGACGGGGAATCGCGGCGCACTTCACTGCCGGTGATGCCGGTGACGACCGCCTCGGCGATGGACGCGTTGGTCTCGGCAAGTGCGAAATCCCTGCGGGCGGTAAGCCGCAGGTCGATGTCTTCGATTATGGTCTGGTGCCCGAGCAGACTCACCTGCACGGTGGTGACGATGGCGGGAAGGCCCGTCACCAGATAGTTGCCTTCGGAGTCGGTCATCGCCCCCTGACGGAGATCGGGGAATATCACGTAAACCCCGGCGAGGGGCTCGCCGGAAGCCTTGTCGGTCACTTTCCCGGAAAGGGTTCTGACATCCTTGCCCGCCGAGAGCGCAGGCAGTTGCACCGAGAGCAGCAACGAGAGCAGCAACGGCAGCGCCGCAGAGCTCAGCATTGACGACGTCCTGAACTTTTTCATGGCGGCACAAAAATAACCAATTATCCTGAATACTCGCGCGAAAAGCAGTTGTACCGGGAGTCTGCATTTTGCGGGACCCCTGCCGACGTTAGTCTGCCATCGGTGTGGACCCTTATCCTCAAAAAGGGCTTAAAATGCTGATAATCTGCTTATTAAGTGGACCTGTAGCGGCACCCCGCTGTCGGGAATCTCACATTGGAGGCCATCGTCTGTCAGAGCGGAACGATGCGGATGATTCCTAATCGTAGCAGATGTCTGATATTTGTCGAAAAAATTCGTAGATTTGAAAAAATTTTGAACATGAAACGGATTGCAGTCATTCTCATCCTGTCGCTCTCTGCCGCTGCTGCCATGGCGCAGCCCCTCCAGAGGAGCCAGATAATCACCGACAGCATTTCCAGCGCCCTGCTGGGCGAGGAAGTCAAAGTAAACGTTTATCTGCCGCAGGGCTTCGACGCTTCGGCCGGCAGGCTCTACCCCGCAGTGTACCTGCTGCACGGCCTTTCCGACACCTATGAAGCCTGGAAGGACAAAGGGCACATGCAGGAAGTAGTGGACGAGCTCATCGCTTCCGGGGCGATTTCGAAGATGGTCATCTTCATGCCCAATGCGGGCGGCCCCGACGTCCACAACCAGTGGAACGGGTATTTCAACATGCCGGGCAGGCCTTACGAGGATTTCTTCTTCGGGGAGCTGGTTCCCGCCCTTGAAGGCCGCTACTGCATAAAAGCCGACAAGCAGCACCGTGCCATAATGGGCCTTTCCATGGGCGGAGGCGGCTCCACCGTCTACTGTCAGAGGCATCCCGACATGTTCTCGAGCTGCTACGCCATGAGCCCGTGGCTCGACCAGGGCGAACCCGCCGCGGACACGCCGAAAGACAAGCTTTACATGGTCAGCAAGGCCGTGCACGACCATTCCGCCAACGCATTTGTGGAGAACGCAGGCGAGCAGGACGTAGCGGCGCTCAGGACTGTGAAGTGGTACTTCGACTGCGGCGACGATGACTTCCTGCTTGACCTCTCGACGGACATCTATCGGAAGATGCGCATGAAGGGCATCCCGGCCGAGCTCCGCATCCGCGACGGCTGGCACTGCTGGGAGTACTGGCACCAGGCCCTGCGCACCGCCCTGCAGTTCGCCACCTGGAACTTCGGCGACCCCGAAAACCGGTAATTCCACCTTGCGGTGGCCATCTACCTGTCGAATGGATCGCCGGAGGGATCGCGGCTGATTATCCAGCGCAGCGCGTTCACGAACAGCAGGTTCTGCTCGCCGTCCTTGTAGCACTGGTCGCCGTGTCCCATGTTCAGGTATATCATCCTGTACTTAGTATTGGTCCACACCACAGGCCAATCGCCGCCGTATACTATGTCCTTGAGGCCGAAGGGATAATTCTTGGGCGAAAGGGACATGAGCACCTTGATGTCGGGATTGGAACGGGGTTCAGGAGACCACTGGTAGAACTCGCTCGCAGGAAGCACGAACTCTCCGGGGAGATTCTTCGTAACCGGGTGAGAAGAGTCGTCGACACAGGCCAGAGCAGGCTGGGGAGGCCAGTTGTTGCACTTGAATACCCCGCCGCCGAGGAACTCGAGATACCACGGCCATTTGGTCCTGACGTCGTTGTAGCCCGATGCGTGGAAGCCCACCCATCCGCCGCCGTTCTCCATGTATTTCTCGAACAGCGCGCGGCCTTCAGGGTCGGAAGGCTGGGCGTTGAGAGCCACTATGACGGTGTATTCCTTCAGTTGGTCGTAGGTATAGGCCGAAAGGGTCGTGGTGGTGTCAAGCTCGAAGCCGTCGCCCACGTTGAGGGCGGTGAAGAAATCGAGCGACATCTTGTCGAACTGCACATGGGCCTCCTCGGCGAAGGGGTCCCAGTAAAGGAGGGCCTTGAAACGTTTTTCCTTGGCGTAGTTGGCTTCGCGAGTATCGTTTCCGACGGTGCGATTGGTGTTGCAGGCCGCAAAGAGAAGCAGGGGCAGCAGCAGAATTGCGTATTTTTTCATATCGGGGCAAGTGTATTTGATTCAATCATTTGACAACCATTCGATGGTATCCAGAAGGATATTGAGGAAGGTCTCGTTCTGCATGAGGACGGGACTGTGTCCGAACTGGAAGTAGATGTTCTTAGCCTTCACGGAAGTGTTGGTCCACACTACCGGATGATCCCCCATCCGGATGCGGGAGGCCGGAGAATAGGAGTCTTCGTCCACGGACGCGATGACGTGGATGTAAGGTGCGGCCCTGGGGCTCTTGTCGTAGGTGTACCACTCGTCCTCGTCGACGATAAAGGAGGAGCCGGCCCTGCTCATCGCGGGATGTGACGCATCCTCGACATTCACCGTACCGCTGCAGGTCCCGGCAATGTAATTGTCGAAGCGTATTCCGCCCATGAAATCGGAGAACCAGTCCCACATGGGGAAACCGTCGAATTCTCCGAGCAGGGTGGCGTGATGAAAGCCCGCATAGCCTCCCCTGCCTTCCCGGATATAATCCATGAAGGCGTTCTGCGCCTCCTCGGGCCAGGGATACGGGGGGCAGTCGAGCTGGAGAATCACGTCGTAATCGTTCAGGAACCCGGAGGATACGTTGCGGGTGTTGCGGATATCGGTCACCGCGAAGCCGTGGCTTGCCGACACGGAATCGAGCCAGGGCACCAGCACGTCGGTGAGGGGCTTGTGCCAGCCGCCGTTTTCGTAGAGCACCAGCACGTTCTTCAGGCTGCGGGCGACCCGGAGTTTTTCAGAGCACACTTCAGCCATGGCATGGTCCTCCTGTTCGCAGTTCCACTCCCAGTACATGCCGCCGCGGAGGTTGTGCCTTATTATGTAATCGCACCTTTCCGCCGTGCCGTCCACGTCCTTGCCCTCATGGAAGGGCATGCCGAGGACGAGCTTGCCCGGGGGAACGCCGGCAGCCACGTGCGCCGCCACCGCTTCCTGATAGGTGTATTCGTTTCCCATGTCGTAGGCCATCACGTTCACGTAATCGACATAGGGAAGGACCGCCTTGAGGTCTATGTATCGGGCGGAGCAGACCGTGGCAATGGTAAGCATCTTCTTGTCTCCCAGCGTTTTGCGCAGGCATTCCATGAGCAGGGTGAAGTTTTCGGTATCTTCGGGAGATGCCGATATGCCGGCGGCGTCGCTGGTAGGATATTCCCAGTCGATATCGATGCCGGCGAGGCGGAAGCGCCTCACCACCCTGCGGCAGGCCTTGGCGAAGGAGAGGCGGTTCCCGGGTGTGGCGGCCATCTCGCTGAAGCAGCCGCTTCCCCATCCCCCTATCGACAGCAGGACCTTTGGAGCGCGGCGTCCTCTTCCCAGCCGGGCCACTTTGCGAAGTTCCCGTTTATCAGGGATATAAACCCCGTCGAAGGTTTCATTCACATGGGCGAATGCGAAATTGACATGGGTGACGAGTCCGGGATCAGGGATGCCTCTCTCAGAACGGAACACGTAGGCGCCTATCACCATGTCCGTATTATCATCGCCGCGATTCGCCGCAAAGGCGGGAGTTCCCGCAAACAGCAACACGGCCGCGAGCAAAAATGGCAAGATATTCTTCATGGCTATGTTTTTAATCCACTTGGGCCGAAACCCAAGTGGATACCAAAATAATACCAACTAAACTAACCAAAAAATTATATCATGAAATATTTTTATCGGTCCGAATCAGAAATTGCCCTTTCCGGTATCCCACCACAAGCGGGTGTTGCCTGTGTCGGCGCCTCCGAGCTTCTGCTTGGCTTCGTCGAGCTGTCCGGTCCATTCGAGCGACTCGGGGAAGGTCATGCGCTTTACGTTTTCGTCGTTCTTGAACACGCCCTGGCTTTCGTTGACCATGACGGGGAAAAGAACCGGATAACCGGTCCTGCGCTGCTCCGACCAGGCCTCCATTCCTTCGGGATAACAGGCTATCCACTTCTGGGTAATGATCTTCTGGAGCTTGACCTCGTTGCTTGCAGATTCATCCCATTTCGGGGAAACTTTGTTCATGTAGGGAGAATCGGCGGGAATGTTGTTGGCGGGATTCTTCACGTCAATGTACGCCGCGGGCATGTTGTCGCTCTGCAGATAGGCGCCGGAATCGCCTGCACCCCACTGGTCGAACGAGGTCTGGACGCCCCTTTCATAGAGGTCTTTGGCGCTGCCGCCCATGCCGCTCCAACCGCGGAGGGCACCTTCGGCACGGAGGAACCAGACTTCGGCGCTGCTCATGATGAGACCGGCTGCGTCACTCCCGAAGTTCGGGGCGGAATGGCCTGCGTAAGTGTCCTTGACGGCCATTTCGATGCCCATCCTGATGCCCTTGTAGGTATAACCGGCATCCTTCGCGTCAGCGTCGGAACAGGGCTTGAAGAACTTGCTTACGCGGGGGTCGTTGTATCCGAGGAGGATGCTCTCCATCTCGGCGTTCATGCAGCAGTCGTTCCAGTCGGTTCCGAGAGTGGAGAGGGGATGCACCCATCCTTTGCCGGATACCGACACGGTTCCGCTCTCAAGCACGCCGTCGGCGACGGCCGCCTCGGCTTTCTGACGGGCGAGCGAAGGATTGACCTTCACGATGCGCATGGCGGCGCGAAGCTGGACCGAATTGGCAAACTGGATCCATTTCTGGAAGTCGCCGCCCAGCAACAGGTCGAAGGGCTCGAAGGGCTTTGCATCGGGATATTCCTGGATGAAAGCCTTGAGCGCGGTCTTGGCCGACTCGAGTTCTTCGAACACATGATTGTAGGCCTCTTCCTGAGTGTCGAACGATGCTCCGACGGAACTGGATCCGTACTTGCTGTAGACGATGGGGCCGTAGGAATCGGATACGCGAATCATCGCGACGGCCCTCATGATCTGGGCTACAGCATAGAAGTGGGGATAATCTTCCTGACGGCTCTGGATGCTCGTGAAAATCGGGCTCATGACGTCACGGTAAGTAAGGTCCCACATGCCGCCTACCCAAGACCTGATAAGGAACAGGGTGGACGGATTTATATTGTTCTGGAAGGGGGTTGGCGCCTGCATGTAGCCGCACCAGGTGTCGGCCGTCAGGTTCTGCGCGGTCTGCATTTCCCAGGCCCAGAGGCAGGTGTTGTTGTAGATGCCCTGCTCGATGGTGGGGAAATATGCACCCACGTCGTTGAAGTCGGCTGAAAGCAGTTCGTTGGTGACACCGTACGGGTCGGTGTTGTATTCCTCCCACTTGTTGCAGCCCTGGAATATCGCAGCCGCCATGGCCGCAACAGCTAACGCTGAAAATATCTTGTTTTTCATATTTTATCTGGATTAGAAGCCCAACTTGACATTGAACCCGAATGAACGGGTGCCGGGAACGCCGTAGTAGTCGACGCCCTGGACTCCGGAACCGGCAGACATGCTGGCGTCGGTGTCGTAAGGAGCGGCGCAGTAGAAGATGAGGAGGTTGCGTCCTACAAGCGAGAGAGACGCGCTCTTGAGGAATCTGGAATTCTCGAATATCTTCTTGGGCAGATTGTACCCGAGAGTGACTTCGCGCAGACGGATGTTGGTGGCGTCGTACACGTAGTATTCGGAGATACCGTCGTGTCCGCCTACCCTGCGGTAGAACGCGTTCACGTCGCTTACATGAGTGCCTTCGAGATCCACATATCCGAGATCCCTGGCGGCCGCGGTGGCCTCCGTGACACCGTTGATGTCGAGCATGGCCTGGGTGAGCGACAGGGCGTCGCCGCCGAAGCGGCAGTCGACAAGGAAGCCGAGCGACACGTTCTTGAAGTCGATGGTGTTGTTCCATCCGAGCAGGAAGTCGGGAGTGGCGTTGCCTATGTAGCTGAAGCCGTCAGCCTTGGTGGGAAGACCGGACTCGTCGAATATAATCTTTCCGCTCTCGTCACGGTTGAACACGTAACCGTAGATGTCGCCGTAGGAACCTCCCTCGGTTAGCCACATGCGGTATGCGTCGGAACCTGAATCGGTGAGGACGAACTGGGTTATGTCGTCATGGAGCTTGAGGACCTTGTTGGTGTTCCTGGACATGTTGAACTGGGACTTCCAGATGAAGTCGCGGGTCATGACGGGAGTGATTCCCACAATGGCCTCCATACCGCTGTTCTGGATATTGCCGGCGTTCACGTAGTAATAGTTGTAACCGCTGCCCTCCGGAGCCTTAAGGGTAAAGAGCTGGTTGGTGGTGTTGGTGCGGTACCAGGTGAAGTCGACGGTGAACCTCTCCTTGAAGAAGTGCCATTCGGTACCGAGTTCGACGGAGGAGGAGATTTCGGGCTTGAGGTCACCGAAAGCGGCGGTGCCGACGGGGGTGACGGTGCCGTTGTAGTTAACCGTGCCGGTGGGATTGGTAATCCTTGTTGGAATGTCGTTGCCGACGTTCGCGTACGAAGCGCGGATCTTGCTGTAGTCGATCCACGAAGGCAGCGAGAACAGCTCGCTCAAGAGCAGTGTGGCACCTACCGAAGGATAGAAGAAGCCGGTCTTGAAACTGCCGGTATAGGCAAGGGCCGAAGACCAGTCGTTACGGGCGGTCACATCCACAAACAGGAAATCCTTGAGTCCCACGTTGACGGTGGCGAAAAGGGCCGCGTTCTGGGTACGGTATGCCCACTGGCTGAACTGCTGGGTGACGGTGTTGGGGATGGTGAAGATATTCGCATAGGAAAGGCCGCTGTTGTAAGAGCTGGAATAGAGGCCATGACTCCTGCTGTCGGTGAAGCTGCCGCCGAGCGAAGCGGAGAGGGAGACAGCCCCGAAGTCCTTGTTCACGCTGGCGATGAGGTCGCTATAGAGCATGGCCCCGGTGGACTGGCCGTATTCGTAGAGACCGTTCTTGTTACCTGCGAGCGAAACGTCGGTGGTGGCATACATCTTCACTTCCTCGCGGTCAGCGTTGGCGTCGTAATTGGTACGGGCCTGAACGTACAGCCACGGGGTGATGTCCCACTTGGCGCTGAGGCCGGCGATGACACGGTTGCGGACGTTGTCGCGGGAGGTGCGGTTCATCACCCACCAGGGGTTCTGCTCTTCGGGAGCGATGGACTTGAACCAGTTCTGAGCCATGAGGTTGCGGTCGGCGTCGAAGGTTTCGAACGCAGTCTTGTACTCGCTGATATCACGACCGACCGGAATATTGTACAGGCCGGGAAGCGGACTGGTATAGGAGCCGCCCGGACGCGGACGGTTGAGCACGTCCTGATAGATGTACTGCACGCTGGCGTCGAGAGTTACGGCATCCCAGAGCTTGGAGGTGCTGCGAAGGGTGATGTTGTGCTTTCCGAACTTGCTGTTGGGATAGATGCCCTTCGCGGTGGTGTTGCCGTAAGATATATAGGTCTGGTTCTTTTCGGTGCCGGTGGATACCGAGAGAGTGTTGATTTCGGTGAGGCCCGTCTGGAAGAAGTCCTTTATGAAGCCTGTCTTGTCCCATGCGCCCGACACCTTGGGACCCCAGCTGTAGTAGCCCTCGCTCTCGCCGTAACGGGTCTGGAGCTGAGGCAGATAAGCCACGGTGTCGAAGGTGGTGGTGGAGTTGAAGTTCACGCTGGTGGTGCCGGCCGCGCCCTTCTTGGTAGTGATCATGATGACGCCGTTGGCGGCTTCGGTACCGTAAAGAGCGGATGCGGAAGCGCCCTTGAGGACGCTGATGGAGGCGATGTCGTCGGGGTTGAGGTTGGACATGCCGTCGCCGCCGTCATGGCTGCCTATCATGAGGGAGTACATCTGCTGGCCCTGCTCGTTGCGGATGGGCACGCCGTCCACGACGTAGAGCGGCTGGTTGTTGCCGCTGGCGGAACGGAAACCGCGGATGGACACCTTGGTGGCACCGCCGAGTCCGGAGGAGTTAGGGGTGACGGTGACACCGGCAGCTTTGCCTGCAAGCGCGTTCATCATGTTGACGTCGCGCGCCCTGGTGAGATCATCGTTGGTGACGGTCTGGGTGGAATAAGTGAGGCTCTTGGCCTGACGCTGGATACCGAGGGCGGAGACCACCACTTCGTTCAGCATCGAGGCGGACATGTTCAGGCTGACGTCGATGCGGGAGCGGGATTCAACGGGGACCTCGGTCTCGTCGTATCCGAGGAGAGAGAATACAAGCACGCCGTCCGAAGGAACTCCGAGGGCGTAGGAACCGTCGTCGGCGGTTATGGTCGCCAGACTCGTATTCCCCTTCAGGAAGACGAACGCTCCGACGAGAGGAGATCCGTCGGCTCCGTCGGTTACGTATCCGCTCACCTGCACCAAGTTCTGTGCACCAAGGCGGATTGCGGGCACAAGTGTCAGAAGTGCGCCCGTCAAAAGCAGAATTCTTTTGAATGTTTTCATATATAGGATGGATAAATATTGGTTATCGCGTTTTGTCCGGCACAAAAATATGCAACTCCATATGGTTTGGAGTTGAAAATAAATCAGAAAAGGTAAGTTTTTTGACAAAAATGTCAGAGCTCCGAAATGAGCGACAGCAACTTGCCCGCAACCACCGTCCACACTTCCTTGTAGCAGGCGTTGTTAACCTGCGGCCAGTACGGGATATCGGAATCGCCCAGGGTCCTGATGCCGACCGGCGTCTCCCCCGTGATGGTCCCCGAGGAGAACGAATCCATCAGCGGATAGCCGTACCCTTCGCCATAGACCATCGACTGCCCGAAAGGATTCATGCCCAGCAGCCAGTAAATCTGGGCGCGGGCGGCGTCATACAATGTGTCGTCTCCCAGCGCCCTGGCGGCGAGGGCGGCCGCCTTCCCCTGCGACAGGAGGACAGCGTTGCCACCGTTGTACACTCCGAACCAGACCGGGAAGCGCTTGAGATAATATCCTCCGCCGAGCGGCACTCCGCTTTCAATCTGGGCGAGGAAGCGCGTGGCGGCGTCTTCCGGAAGAAAGACGTTCTGCTGCAGGAAAGCCTGGGGATCTTCGGGCTCCGACACCGAATAAATGCCGGAAGGCATCATGCCGTAGGGGCCGGCGCAGGCCATGAGACGCTTCAGATAGGACGCGTACTCCCCGAGGGCTCCGGCCCAGATGTCCCTGTCCGCATGCTGCGGCTGGGTCCGCAGGAGAGACGAGAGCGCCTGGGCGAAAAGATGATCCCTGCTCTGGTGCACGCTGTGCACCATGGCGGTGAGGCTCACGTCGCGACAGAACCCGCCCCTTCCGGGGCCTTCCCTGAGCTGACACATGAGAACGTAATTCATGGCTTCCCGCGCCCTGGCGGCGTATTTTTCGCTACCCGTGCACCCGTATAGAAGGCTGGCCACCCAGGAGACGGCCGCCATGTGCTGGCTTCGGGAGGTGCTGAAGGTATGCTCGTAAGGCTGTACGAAAACGTCGTATCCGTCTGCGGCGAATTTCTTTTCGGCATAGCCGAAGTCCCTTTCGGCCCGCGAGAGGAAAGATGCGGAGCGTTCAGCCTTGAAATATCCGGCAGCAAAGGCCTCGATGGCCGCATACAGATAATTGTCGAAAGCCATTCCCTGCACCCTCACCGAGTATATGTCGTCGCGGGAGGGGATTTCCCCGTCCTGCCATATCAGGAGGCCCATGCTGCTGGCCCGGCTGCCGTCGGGAAAGCGCACTTTTTCAAGGAAATCCAGTCCCCAGACGGCCTCTTCCTCAAGCCTTTCGGAGAGGGCGGGAGCGCGTTTCGATGCAGCCGCGGCGGCTTCGAGCAGGCCGAGTGCCACTTCGCCGGTCTGGAGCGTCTGCTGGCTCAGGTCGCCGGCGTCGTGCCAGCCGCCTCCGTAGCAGAGGGTGTCGCCCTCATGCACTGCAAAAAGGTCCCGGTGGCAGGTCGGATGCACTCCTTCCACCCCGTAGCCGCAGCGCTGTCCGAAGATGAAGTTCAGGACCTTCCACTGCAGCTCGTCGAAGGGATGCGCCGCAATGCGGAAGGGTTCCGAAGCGACGTTTCCGGCTTTGACATAATAGGTACCGCTTTCCGCGGGCCTGAAGGCCGAGAAATCCAGCACGACGAAATCGCCCAGTTCCGAGGAGTCCCTCACGACCGGCGCGCCGAACACTTCCCCGCCCCCTTCGGTGCAGAGAGAAAAAGATGCGGGAGCGCCTTCGGACGCCATCAGCGCCTTTTTGGCCCCTTGTGCGCAATATCCTGAGTTTGAATGTATTATCTGTCCCGGGAGAGGATTCCAGCCCGACACTTTCACGGTCGCGTCTATATCCTCGAAGGCCAGGCCGGAGATGACGTAACGCGCAGTCGCCCCTTCCTGAAGGTTCCATCCTCTGTTGGTGACGTAGAAATCCACCCTGTCGACGCAGTCTCGCCTGAGGTCGCCGATCCACCAGCCACAGCCGTTCTCTCCCTGGGAGAGAGGCACCAGATGCGCCCCCGCGGGAGGGGTCATGCCGTCCCTGACTCCGCTTTCGCGGTTCACGAAGACGATATTGACGCTGGGGGCAAGATCTCCCGGGCTGTCTACCGAAACCTTGAAAGTCAAATAGTTGTACTGTTCGAGATCGGCCCCGTCAAGGAAAAGGGAGGCATGGTGGTCGCCATAGCTGGCATAGTCGGGGTCGGACGGGGAACCCTTGGCCCTGTACCCGGGGTCGAGGGGGAATTCTATTGCAAGGCATTCCTCCAGCGGAAGGGACCGCCGCACGGCCGCTCCGGAAAACGTGCGGTGTTCGAACGAGAGTTCTTCGTGAATCCGCAGAGGTCTGGAAACCAGACCGCTCTCCTTCAGCTCCGCGGCAAACCCGCGGGATACGTCACCGAGCCCCTGCGAGCAGGAAAGCAGCGGCAGGGCGGTGACGGAGGCCAGCAGAAGGGAGCGTTTCATCAGTCTGCGCTGCTGCGTACCCGGGAACCGACGAGAGCGTACAGGAGCATGAGGATCTCCCCGGCCAGGACGATGCACCAGGTAGGCCTCCACGTACCCATAGTATCGGCCATGAACCCCTGCAGGAGCGGGAGCACGGCACCCCCGAGAACGCCGATCATGAACACTCCCGACGCAACCGAGGTGTATTTGCCCAGACGGGCGGTGGCAAGGGTGAAGATGGCTCCCCACATGATGGAATGGAACAGCCCGACGGCCACCAGGAGCCACGGGTTGTCGAAAATCATGGCGAGCAGCACCAGAACCGACGCGAAAGAGGTGGTGAAGATGAGTTGCACCTTCGGACTTATCCTGCTGAGCGTGCTGCCTGCGGCACGGCCGACCAGCATTCCGCCCCAGTAAAGGGTGGCGAGCAGAGCCGGGCTGGCAAATCCGCGGTCGACGGCGTACATGTTGATATTGGCGCCTACGCAGACCTCGACGCCCACATATAAAAAGATGGCGACGACCCCGAGGGTGAGATGGCTGAAGGACCATACGCTCTTTTCGAGCTTCTGCCCCGTGTCGTTCCGGGTACCCTCGATGTCGGGCAGCGCAATGCGCGAGAGGATGAACAGCACCAGGGCCATGATGGCGGCCAGACAGATGAACGGAACCGTGAGCTGGCTCACCTGGACGTCGGACATGGCGACCCCGCTGAAGACGACGCCGGTCACGAAATACGGGGCGAGGGTAGTACCCACCGAATTGGCCGTACCTCCGATGGCAAGCCTCTGCACCGACTGCGTGCCGGGAATATAACAGGCTGACAGATAAGGATTTATTACAACCTGGAGCACCGTGGCGGAACCTCCGGTGACGAATGAGCCTGCGAGGAAAATGAGGAAGGCGACAGGAATCACGGCGGCTCCGGCGGTGATAAGGGAGCCGGGGAACCTTACCGCGAACCACGAAGAGAAGCAGAACAGGGCGAGCCCCGCCACCATCATTCCCACACCCCGGAGAAGGGTGGTCTTGTAGCCCCTTCCGTTCACCCATTTGGAACCAATGGGGCCGAAAATCGGGTAGGCCAGGAACCAACTGAAGGTGATGAGGGTGGTAAAAGTGTTCCTGAAGTTGCCCGCATTCCTAAGGAAGGCCTCCTTGAGCGGAGCCTGGAACTGGGAGTTTACCGTCGTCAGGAATCCTATCACGAAGAACAGGAAAACCATCGAGATGAACGGTCCGGTATAGTTTGTCTTCTTTTCAGTCATGGCAGGAGCGGAAGTTTAGGAGCAAGGCCGCCTCGCAGTCGGCGAGTATGGTGGAATCGGGGTGCAGCCGGAGTATGGACGCAGGTACCGAGGTGGACGGCTCGTCTTCGGCCAAAGCCTTGAGAGGCAAGGCTTTGGATCTTCCCTTGGCGGACAGGACGAGCTTCCTGGCCGAAAGAATATCCGCCAGGCCGATGGTCACTCCACCGAGCTTTACGTCGTCGGGAGTGGAAGTTTCGCGCCTCACTCTCCGTTCGAGTTCGGGATACATCTCCGAGACGCGGCACTGCGAATCGAAGGCGGAACCGGGCTGGTTGAATCCGAGATGCGCATTTTCTCCGAGCCCCAGGAGGATGAAATCGATTCCCCCCCTGCGGGAGAGTTCTTTCATGAATGCGGCGCAGTCACGGGGGAAGTCCGGCGAACAGGTCGGCAGCATGAGAAAATTCTCCTCCGCTATGCCCAGGGGGTCGATTACCTGCTTTTTGAGCATGGTGTAGCATGCCCCGTCGTATTCGCGGGCCACGCCTACGATCTCGTCTATGCCGAAAAACGTCACTTTGGAAAGATCGGGACGGCGTTCCCGGCAGAGAGCCACCAGGGCCTCGTGGATGCCTGCGGTAGTGCGCCCGGTGGAAAGCCCCACCACGCTGCAGGGTTTGGATTCTATCTGAGCCAGGAGGGTCTCGGCCGAAAGCGCGTCGACCTCAGCAGGCGTATTGAACACCCGTATCTTCATGATTACATGTTCATTGCGACCGCCGCGGCGCCGAGCAGGCCGATGAATTGGGGATTGAGTTTGGTAATCACCACCCCGTTGGTTACGAAACGCATGGTGTTACCGTTCAGTTTGGAGAGGATTTTTTCGAACATGAACTCGTCCGAAGCGATTCCGCCTCCGAGCACCACGGTGTCCGGGTCGGTGACGCGCACCAGGTTCATTATAAGGTCGGCTATTCCGTGAGCGGCGTTGTCTGTGAGCACCGAACAGAGCTCGTCGCCTTCCTTCGCAAGCGCGAAGATGTCCGACGCGGGAATGCGTACGGCCTCGTCGGCGGGGATTTCAAGTTTCGTGGGATATTTGTCCTTGAGCAGCCTGGCGCAGGCGTTCAGCCCGAGCCCGGCGGCTATCATCTCTACGCAGTCGGTCCTGCCGCAGTCGCACTTCACGCCGACGTTCACCCCTACCACCATATGGCCGGCTTCGCCAGCATTGAAATGGCTGCCGCGCACCTGCCGGCCGTTGACCACCAGCCCCACGGCGATGCCGGTGCCGACGTTGATGTATACGAAATTCTTGGAGAACTGGCCCACGCCCCACACGCGCTCGGCCCTGGTGGCGCTCTTGACGTCGTTGTCGATCCGGCAGGGGATGTCGTACCGGTCGGTGAGTTCCTTCGCGAGCTCTATGGGGTGTGTACGGTTGGGGTCTATCTGGTGCCAGACTCCGGAATTAGGGTCCACCCGGCCGATAAGGCCGACGCCCATCGCGAGGGGACGCTCCCCGCCCACGAATCCCACCGTCGAGATATAGTCGTCAAGGGACTGCCGGATTATCCCGGAAGCGGCCTGCTGGCTGAAGAATCCGGAATCGTACTTCTTGTACTTCAAAACGTTCCCATGCTTGTCCACCTGCCCTATCAGCAGTTTTGTCCCCCCAAGGTCCAGTCCTAAATAAGTCTCCATAATCGATTATTGTTGTGCGTTACAAAATTAATTCAAGCTTATATGTTGCAGTTCCAAAAAATGTCAAAAATAGTTTAGTCATGTTCAAAAAATCTCATTCCTTAAACTTTGCTCGGACTCACGCCGAATGCCTTTTTGAAGCAGACACTGAAGTATTTCGAGTCGGAAAAGCCCACCATGTCAGACACTTCCGCTATCGTGTACAGCCCTCCTTCCAGCAGTTCCCTGGCCTTCGTGAGCCTGTACGTCCTCACGAAATCGTTCGGGCCCTGCCCGGTAAGCGACTTGAGTTTGTTGTAGAACGCCGTGCGGCTCATGCCCACTTCGCGGCAAAGGTCGTTTACGGCGAGTTCGCTGTTGTCCAGTTGTCTGTCCATGATGCCCATGAACTTGTCCATGAACTCGCGGTCGAGACGGTTGGAGTAATCGACTTTGTCGGATTTCCGCCCCTCCCGCACGAATGCCTCACGCAGCCTTTCCCGCTCTTCAAGGATGTTCTTGATGCGCATCCTCAACACCGACATGTCGAAGGGCCTCACTATATAGTCGTCAACTCCGGCCTCGAGCGCGGACACTATGTGCTCACGGTCGTCCCGGGCGGAAATCAGGATCACGGGGATATGGCTGGTGGTGACGGTGGATTTTATCCGCTTGCAGAGCTCCGTGGCGGAGGTGTCGGAGTCGGATGACACTATCATCATAAGGTCGGGGCCCTTTTCGTCGGCGGTGTCCCAGGCCTGCTCTATGCCGGGAACCGAAAGCACCGAATACGACGAGGATAGGGCTCCAGCCAGATAATCGACGATTTCCGTAACGGGACCTGCCAGGAGAAGGGTCGCGTCATACTTGAGAGGAGCGGAAGCCTGCATGCCCGAAGGCGCCGGGGGCTGGGTCTCGGCAGTTCCTTTGGGGGCGGCGCTCAGGCCGAGCTTGCCGGTGGATTCTATCTGCTTTACCAGCGAAAGGAGTTTGTCGAGATTGATTCTCGCCGTCGCCAGGGCGGCCATTCCGTTCTCGGAAAGGGTCTCGTTCCTTTCAAGGTCGGACAGCGGCGCCTTCACAAGGGCGGCGGGTGTGTCCATTTCGGAGGTGAGCCGCAGGATTTCCCTCAACCTCCCGCGGACCACGTTCCTGCGGACCGATTCCCGACGCCGGCTCAGGCTTATGGCCACGAACACGGCCGCGGCCGCGAGCACCGCGGAGAGCAGGATCCACAGTGCGACGGAAAGGGTATGGGATTCGACGGAAGTCATGAAGGTGCCGTTGTTTGCAAATATAAGCAAACACGACGCACCACATGTTTAAAAACTGTCAAAAAAGTTCGAAGATTTGAGAATTCAGTGCATCCCGGCCATCTCGGGGGGCTGCTCCGGGCATGAGGCAGATGTATATACGAAAAAACGGCACCCTGAAAAGGGATGCCGTTGTGTTGTGTAGCGAGAGTGGGGCATGATCCCACGACCTCCGGATTATGAATCCGACGCTCTAACCAGCTGAGCTACCTCGCCGTAACTACGTTCCGGCGAGGTAGAAACCTATATTAGGGGAGCGCCCCCTGATACCCCCTGCCGCCTTATGGCTCAGGGACACCGAAATGTAATATTTCAAAAACCCGGATAAACCGGGCAAAAAAAAGCCAGGCGCACAGCGCCAGGCTGCTGAAAAGTTGAGATAGAAGGATTCGAACCCTCACTGACAGAGCCAGAATCTGTAGTGCTACCATTACACCATATCTCAATGGTGATTTCAAAAATCGGACTGCAAAGATACAACCCTTTTGGAGAAATGCAAAAAAAAATGATTATTTCTTTTCAAGTTCGCGGTGAAGAAGCACCACGGCCCACACTTCGCAGCCTTCGCCCCTGCCCACGAAGCCCAGATGTTCGGTGGTGGTGGCCTTCACGCTCACCTGCTCCTTTTCGATGTCCATCACCGACGCCAGCACGTCGCGCATGCGGGGGACGAAGCGGCCTATCTTGGGAGCCTGGAGCGCAATCGTGATGTCGGCGTTCGACACCTCCCAGCCGCGGGCGCGGACCTTTTCCATGACTATGCGGAGCAGTTCCTTGCTGTCGGCATCCTTCCATTCGTCGGAGGTGTCGGGAAAGAGTTTGCCGATGTCGCCGAGGGCGAGGGCGCCGAGAAGGGCGTCGCAGAGCGCGTGAATGGCGACATCGCCGTCGGAATGGGCCACAAAACCGTATTCTGACGGCACCGCCACGCCGGCCAGCCACATCGGCAGCCCCGGGGCAAGCTGGTGGACATCGTATCCCTGGCCAATTCTGAAATCCATACTCTGCAAAATTAAATATTTTTTAGTTATTTTTGTAAGTTATGGCAATATTCAATTTCTACGGCAGAGGCGAACACCGCGTGTTCGACCACAAGCCCATATACTACGATCCCGAAAAGGACAAGCTCCGCAGGTATTTCGGCGACGTCGACGGAAGCAGCGAAAACGCTGAATACAAACCCGGAAGCCTCATCCGCGGGTCGTTCAGCGACAGCCGTTCCAACGGTCTCGACAAGCCGATGAAAAGGGTGCAGACCATCATAACCGTGGTTACTATAGTCCTCGTCATAGCGGTCATGTTCCTCATTCTAAAATTGTATCCCTATCTGTTCACGCAGCAATAATGGGCAAGCTCAAAGTACTTCCGGCGCAGATTTCCAACATGATAGCCGCGGGAGAGGTGGTCCAGCGCCCCGCTTCCGTGGTCAAGGAGCTGATGGAAAATGCGGTGGACGCCGGCGCCACGCAGGTGACGGTGGTCGTCGCGGACGCCGGGCGCACGCTCATCCAGGTGATCGACAACGGCTGCGGAATGAGCCCCTCCGACGCCGTCCTGTGTTTCGAGAGGCACGCCACCAGCAAGATTTCATCTGCCGAAGACCTCAATGCCATAGAAAGTTACGGTTTCAGGGGCGAGGCGCTCGCCAGCATCGCCGCGGTTGCGGAAGTCACGCTCAGGACAAGGCGCGCCGAAGACGAAACCGCCACCCAGGTTACGACAGGCGGCAGCGGCAGCGTAAAGACATCCTCCGTCGCGGGCCCCGCCGGCAGCAGTTTCACGGTGCGCAACCTCTTCTACAACACCCCGGCGCGGCGCAAGTTCCTCAAGTCGGACAACGTCGAGCTGCGGCACATCGTGGACGAGTTCACCCGCGTGGCGCTCACCCGCCCCGACATCGGCTTCTCGCTCAGCTCGAACGGCCGCGACCTCTTCGTGATGAAGCCGGCCAAGTCGCTGAAATTCAGGATACTAGACCTTATGGGATCCACTGTGGCGGGCGACATCGTAGACCTCTCGGCCGAAACCACCGTCGCCTCGGTATCGGGCTTCATAGGCAAGCCCGACAGCGCCCGGAAGACGGTCGCCAACCAGTACTTCTTCGTGAACGGCCGCTACTTCCGCAGCCCGTATCTGCACAAGGCGGTGATGAAGGCCTACGAAGAGTTTATCCCTGAAGGACTTGCGCCTTCGTATTTCATCTGGCTACAGGTCGACCCGCACACCGTCGACGTGAACATCTCCCCCACCAAGAGCGAGGTCAAGTTCGAGGAAGACAATGTGATATTCCAGGTGCTCTACGCCTGCGTGAAGGAAACGCTCGGGCGCAACGCCTTCGGCGGGGGGATAGATTTCGACGCGGCCCAGAGCGTGCAGATGCCGCACATCGGAAAGCACTACGAAGAGGTGCACGGGCCCGCCTCGGAGCCGGTCCCGCAGCTCGATCCCGACTACGACCCGTTCGCTGTCAACACGGGCTTCGAAACCCACTCCGGAGAGACTCCCGCAATGCCGGGATACCGCCCGCAGCCGCAGGGAACCGCAAGGCTCTTCGAGGAGAAGCTGCAGCTCAACGCGCTGGTAGTCAAGGGGAAATTCATTGTATGCCCCGCCACCTCGGGCCTTCTGGTAGTGAATGTCAGAAGGGCCTCGGAGAGGATATTCTACGAACGCACGCTGAAGGCGCTCAGGGAGAACGGCCACGTTTCGCAGCAGGCCCTCTTCCCGGTTTCGGTGCAGGTCGGCGCGGCCGCGCGGCTGCTTTTCGACGACAAGGCGGAGCAGCTTTCGGCCGCGGGCTTCGACATCACCGGCTTCGGAAACGACACCGTGGTGGTGAACGGGGTGCCGGAAGGTTTCTCGTGCGAACCCGGAAAGGTGCAGCAGATGGTGCAGGACATGGTTCTCATCCTCTCCGACGACACCCCCGGCATGGCCGACAGGGTGAACGCTTCGATGGCGGCCAAAATCGCCACCCTGGGCTCGCTGAACGCCGACGTCCCCGCCACGTCCACCCAGGCGCAAACGTTTATAAACGTTTTGTTCGACTGCGAAAACTCCGAACTCACGCCTTCAGGAAGGCGCATCCTTGCCATAATCGGCATGGAAGAATTGGAAAAGAAATTTTAAAAGATGCCCCAGTATTATTCCCGACGCTACGGGGAACTTCCCCCGGCAACCATCAACATCATAATAATCAACGTGATATTGTTCATAGCCACGCTGATTAACGAGAACTTCATGATAGGCACTTTCGCGCTGTTCCATCCCTCTTCACCCCTCTTCCGCTGGTGGCAGATAATCACCCACATGTTCATGCACGGAGGCTTCTGGCACATCCTGTTCAACATGTACACCCTGTTCATCTTCGGAATGGTGGTGGAGCGCATCATAGGCACAAAGAAGTTCCTGGTGTATTATTTCCTGTGCGGACTGGGAGCGGCGGCGCTGCATTTGGGAGTGCAGACCCTCACGGGGCCGTCCCTGTATGTCCCCACCCTCGGAGCTTCCGGCGCGGTGTACGGATTATTGCTGTCCTATGCTTTTCTTTTCCCCGACAACAAGCTCACCCTGCTCTTCCCCCCGATTACCCTGTCGGCCAAGTGGATGGTGCTGATTTTCCTTGGGATAGAGTTGGTTACGGGCATTCTCGGCACTGCGGACGGGGTTGCTCACTTCGCGCATCTTGGCGGAGCGCTCGTAGGCTGGATCCTCATGGTATGGTGGCGCAAGACGGGCAGGCTGTTCAATAAAAAGTGGTGGTAAGATGGATATCCCCTCGATAGTTTCCGAGGCCCTGGCCGTGCTGAAACGCGGCGGGCTCATCGTGTATCCGACCGACACCATCTGGGGAATTGGCTGCGACGCGACCAATGAGGCCGCGGTGCAGAAGGTGTTCGCGCTCAAGCATCGCAGCGGGGCCAAGTCGCTCGTGCTGCTTGCCTCCGACCTCGACATGGTTGCCCGCTATGTCAAAAAGATACCCCCGATTGCCATCGACCTGGTGGAGGTGAACGACGCTCCGATGACCGTCGTGTACCCCGGCGCGGTGACGGGCCCCTACGGCCTTGCCCCCTCCACGGTGGCGGAAGATGCTTCTGTGGGAATCCGCATTCCGCGCATCGCCCCGAGCCCCGACAATGAAGCCGTGAGCGCGGGTGCAGTATTTTGCAACAAATTGATATTCAAGCTTCGCGCTCCTCTGGTAAGTACTTCGGCGAACATTTCCGGCGAGCCTTCTCCCGAGAATTTCAGGCAGATTTCCAAGGAGATTCTCTGCGGCGTGGACTACGTGGTGCCGAATTCGTTCCTCGATGAACGCGGGCGCAACGTCCGATTCGACGACAGCGCCTCCGGACGCTCTTCGCAGATAATCAAACTCGGCCTTGGAGGCGAAGTGGAAGTAATCCGGCCGTAATGGAGATATTTTATTCAGACGAGATTCTTGACGGCCTCCTCCGGCTGTCCCCGGAAGAGACCGCGCACTGCATGCGTGTCCTTCGGCACAAGGCCGGGGACGGCATCGACGTGATCGACGGCCGCGGTACGCTGTATCACTGCGTGCTGCTGGAAGATGAGGGCGGCGCGGTGCGGCGCGGGAAGGGTGAAGGGCACACGGCACTCGCCAGGATTGTGGGCGCCGAGGCCCTCTGGGGGGCCCATCCCTACCGTCTTACCCTGGCGGTGTGCCCCACAAAAAATCCCGACCGCTTCGAATGGATGGCCGAAAAGGTCACCGAAGTGGGCATCGACACGCTTGCGCCGGTCATCGGTGAAAGGTCTGAGCGCCGTGTTCTCAAAACCGACCGTCTGCAGCGCATCCTGCTTTCCGCCGCCAAGCAATCCCTCAAGGGAGCCATCCCCGAACTGCTTGAGCCTCAAACCGTAATGGAGTTTTTGGAAGGTATGGGGGAAGCCTCTGCGTGCGGCAAGGCTGAAGGCGCGGGAACGGACGAGCTGCGGGTGATCGCGTACTGCTCCGACGAAATAAAGCCCCGGGCGTTCATCATGGACCTGCTGCGGCAGATACCGGACAATCCGCGCATCACCGTGCTCATCGGCCCCGAAGGGGACTTCAGTCCGGCCGAAGTACAGGCCGCCATGGCCGCGGGGTTCATCCCGGTGAGCCTTGGCGCCTCGCGTCTCCGCACCGAAACCGCAGCAATCACCGCCGCCGAGGCCGTCTACCTGTCCTTCCCCGTGACTCCCCTCCGGGAGCGTGAAACATAAGTATTTGAGAATCAAACAGATACTAAAAAACGATACCCCGGTTTTCAAGTACCGTTTTTACATAAACAGCTATGAATCAGCGATTTACATTTTACACCCATACGCGGAGGAACGGCCGCCCACATGATGAGGGACGGGTTTCGGGCGGACTGCACCCCGTATTTCCGGTTCTGATGCTGACACTGACCCTCATGCTGAACGCTTGCACGGAGCAGAGGGGCTATCAGCAGCTCACGGGATATGCGCAGGGCGGCACTTGGAGCGTAAAGTACAACGCCACAGGCATCAAGGCCCGTCCGGCGGAGGTGCAGAGGGGTATCGAGGCCATCCTGAATGAGATAGACACCACGCTGAGCGGCTACAACAAGGGCTCGCAGCTGTCGCGGTTGAATGCGGGCGACACCATCAGGCCCGGCAGGATGCTACTTGAGATGTACGATTACGGATATGCTCTATGGGAAGAGACGGGGGGTGCCGTAGACGTGGCTGCAGGGCCGCTATTCGACATCTGGGGCTTCGGCTTCAAGAACGACTCGCGGCCTTCGGCAGACAAGGTAAGGGCGACTATGGCGGTAAGCGGAATGCGGCGGCTCGTGCCCACAATGGAGGAGGCGCTCTCGGCGGACGGACGGCTGCACCGCTCGCGGCTGCTTCGGGGCGGGGGGGGAGATTCTTCGCTGACGCTCAGAATGATAGGATCGGGAACGGGCCCGGGCATGACGGGAAATGACGCGGGGCCGGTGCTGAATTTCAACGCAGTGGCGCAGGGATACAGTTGCGACACCGTGGCAAGATATCTCAACAGCCTGGGTATCAAGGACATGCTGGTTGACATAGGAGAGATATGGTGCAGCGGGGCGAATCCGGGGGGCCGGCCGTGGAGGGTTGGCGTGGACCGGCCGAAAGACGGGAACAACACCCCGGGAGCCGATCTCGACGGCATTTGGGAATCGGCCGGTGGCGCAGGGCGTTCAGGTGGCGACCACGAGGCGGACAGGGAACCGGCGCTGAGGCCCGGAAAGGGGCAAAGCCTTGCCGGTGAGGGAATAGTGACCAGCGGCAATTACCGGAAATTCTACATGAAGGACGGGCGGAAGATTTCGCACACCATCGACCCCCGCACGGGATATCCGGCAGAGAATTCCCTGCTCAGCGCAACGGTTACCGCGCCTACTGCGGCAGCGGCAGACGCTTATGCAACATATTGCATGGTAATAGGTTACGACGCCGCGAAGGAATTCATCGAGGGCCGTGCCGAAGTGGAGGGATACCTCATCTTCGCCACTCCTGACGGTTCCATGGCCGAATGGTCCAGCGCCGGATTCCGCCTGGTTAGTCGCTAAATAAAATCTTATTTTATCCTGACGTCGGCGAAGACCGGCAGATGGTCGGAGGCCTTGGCGAGAGAGGCTTCCTTCGACTTGGTGATGACTCCGGACTTGAGCGGGGTGACGCGCACGTAGCCGGGGTTGCGGAGCAACATTATGTAGTCGATGCACTCATCGGCCCCGTCGGAAGGATAGGTGGGGGCGTCGGGAGTGAGGATATCCCAGAACTGGGCGAATTCCTGCATGCAGGCCTCCGACCTCGTGGCATTGAGGTCCCCCGCCAGGAAAACGGGCTTCGTGGAACGGCCGTATTTACCTAACACATAATTGTTTATGATGCGGCTTTGCTGGAGACGCGCGTTTTCGTACTCGTGGTCGAGATGGGTGGAGATGAAGACATACTGCGCGGTTTCCACCACCACGAAGGCGCGCACCTCGCTGCCTTCGAAGTTGGGAAGATTCCCGGCTGCGCCGTAAACGATGGCGGAAGGCGTGACGATGCCGTCGCCATAGGCTCCGCCCCTGTAGGGAATGGCCCTGCCGAAACGGTACTCCCAGCCGCCGAGGCCGTAGGCGAGCTCGCGGAGCTGGTATTCGGGATTGCGGGTATTGCAGCTGTCGAGCTCGTTGAGCGACACGATGTCGGCCTTGTATTCCTTTATTATGGCCGCCACGTCGGGAGCGCTGTTCTCCCCGGACTTGTGGAAAACTCCCACATTGTACTGCATCAGACGGATGGTTCCTTCCTGTTTTTTGGCAACACCGCAGGAAGTGAGGAGCAGAACGGCTCCCAAAAGAAGTATCACGCGATTTTTCATGACACAAAGATGGGAAAAATAATTATATTTGCGAGTCATGAAAATCAGGAAATTCCTCTGCATGCTTCCGGCCCTTGTGCTGGCATTGTCCTGCAAGGGCGGAGGGAACAATTCCACCATCGACGAAAACGACTACATTGCGGTCCCCTTCCGCGGCAACACCTATGTCACCGCGGCTGTGGACCTCGGCTCTTGCAGACCAACGTGCCGGCGGCGCGTCCGAAGCGGCCAGGGAAGCCTGGAAGATACTGATAGACAGTGTCTACACAGGCCGCTCCACTCCCGGTCAGTCGCCCTATCTGAGCCAGAGGCCCAACATCGGCAGGTCGCGCACCTACTACTGCAACGCCAGGATATACTACGACAACTCCAACCTCTCGCTCGCGCTCGGAAAGCTGCTGGACACGGACGGAAGGAACTCGGCCTACACCTTCGACCTTGCCAACGTAACCAGGCAGCTGCTATCCAATTACTTCGGCGACCTCAAGCTGCGCTACGACGCCGCATATGAAAAGAGGGACCGCGAGACCATGAAAGCGCTTTCCTCCGAGATGCTGTCCGTGATGGACGACATCGACAGGGTAATCGCCACTCATCCCTATTTCCTTGTGGGCAAATGGATTGCGGATGCCCGTTCGTGGGGGACCACTCCCGCGGAGGAAGACTATTTCGAGTCGAACGCCCGCAACCTCATCACCACCTGGAGCGACAAGGACCAGCTGCTGAACGACTATGCGGCCCGCACCTGGAACGGGCTCACGGCCACCTTCTACAAAGTGCGCTGGGAGAAGTTCTTCAAGGCTGTGGAGGCCTGTCTCGACGAGGGAGCGAAGTGGGACGACGCCCACTACGAGGCCTTCTGCGAAGACGTCACCACCTTTGAGAAGACATGGTGGACCGACCGCACGGGGACCTTCTCCGCAAAGCCCGCGGGCGACGTCAGGGCCATCGCAGCCGAACTCCACGAAAAATACAAGGACAAAATCTGACAATATACCGCACCTAAACTTTTCATTTGTTGCCGCCGGCCCCGAAGACGATTTCGCGACCGGCGGTTTTTTTTGTATATTTGGGGGAATAATCTTTTTGACATTCCTCTATCTATTCTATCTATGGCAAAGACGAAGACGGTTTGGTACTGCACCAGTTGCGGGAATGAGTATCCCCAGTTTCTGGGGAGATGCCCCGCGTGCGGCGAATGGAACACGATGAAGGAGATGACGGTGGAGCCCAAGAAGGCCACCGCCGGGGCGAAGGGTGTGGCGAAGGCCGCGAGCTCCGAGCGCAAGCCCCTGAAGCTTAAAGAGATAGATTATTCCAGGGAAGACCGCGTCAGCCTGGGCCTGCCCGAGGTGGACAGGCTGCTCGGCGGCGGCATGGTGAGGGGCTCCCTGGTGCTCATAGGGGGCGAGCCCGGCATAGGCAAGAGCACCCTTTCGCTGCAGATTCCCCTCTGCGCGAAGGGCCTCAGGACCCTGTACGTCACCGGCGAGGAAAGCGCCCGCCAGGTAAAGATGAGGGCCAACCGGCTCTCGGGGGGCGGAGCAGGCGCGGACGGGAGGGAAGACGCCGGGCAGGACAACATCAACATCTACTGCGAAACCCTGATAGACAACGTGATAGCCGAGGCTACCGAAAGCAGGCCCGGCCTGATGATAGTGGATTCGGTGCAGACGATGTACACCGAAAGCGTCGATTCCACTCCGGGGTCGGTGAGCCAGATAAAGGAGGTCGCCGCCATGTTGCTGCGCTTCGCAAAGGAGACGGGGGTGCCGGTAATCCTCATCGGCCATATCACCAAGGACGGCTACATCGCAGGCCCCAAGATACTCGAGCACATCGTGGACGTGGTGCTTCAGTTCGAGGGCGAGAACCGCGGTTCGTACAGGATACTCCGCAGCATCAAGAACCGCTTCGGCAGCACCAGCGAAATCGCGGTGTTCGAGATGACCGGGGCCGGCCTTCGCGAAGTTGCTAACCCTTCCGAACTGCTCATCCCCATGCATGGCGAAGGCCTCAGCGGAACCGCCATATGCGCATCTCTCGACGGCACCAGGCCGCTTCTGTTCGAAGTGCAGGCCCTGGTGTCCACGGCCGTCTACGGCACCGCCCAGCGCAGCGCCACCGGCTTTGACACGAGGCGCCTCAACATGCTTCTGGCCGTGCTCGAAAAGAGGGCCGGATTCCATCTCGGCGCCAAGGACGTCTTCCTGAACATGGCGGGAGGGCTGAAGGTGAGCGAACCGGCGGCCGACCTGGCTGTGGTGGCCGCGGTGCTCTCGAGCAACTTCGACTTCGCCCTTCCCTCCGACATTTGCCTTGCAGGGGAGGTCGGCCTCAGCGGAGAGATACGTCCTGTGCCTCAGACAGACCGCCGCGTGGCCGAAGCCGCACGACTGGGGTTCAAGAAAATCTATGTGAGCAGTTTCGAAAAGCTGCCGTCACAGGAAGGCATCAAAACCGTCAGGGTGGCGGACATTCCGGAGCTCGTAAAAAAGCTTTTCAAATAGAAATTCTCCGATTAAAAAACTCTACAAAAACTCTATACATGGCAGGGCAATCTTACACCCTACCACTTTTATACCATTAATTGTCAGAACTTTAACCGCACAAAGAAGAGGCCGAAATCTTACACACCCCAAATAAAAATCTCTACAATGCTTGTTTTGGCCGGACAATTTGCATATCTTTACATTCGGAGAAGGGAAGAGCCCCGCCCAAACGCTGATAACCAATGAAACTGTTCGGAATTTTCTCTACAAACAAGGCCGAGAACACCATCAAAGCCATAGACAATCTCCTCATCACGGTGGACAGCTCAGTGCAGGTGTTCCGCGACGGCGTAAAGAATTACCTCTACTCCGAGCCCGCCGCCTTCAAGGACAACCTCTCCGCCATGGCGGGCCTCGAGAGCGAAGCCGGCGCCCTCCGCAGGGAAATCGAAACCTATCTCTACTCCCGCGGTTCGCTCCTGCGATCGAGGGGCGACATCATGCGCCTCCTCGAAAGGCTCGACCACATAATCTCCATCATCAGCAGCGACCTCATCCAGTTCGAGATAGAAACCCCCAAGGTACCGCCTTCCCTGAGGAAAGAATACGTCAAGCTCTCGGAGCTGGCGTCGATGGCGGTGGAGAGCTGCATTCCGGGCGTCAAGGCCTATTTCGACTCCCCCGGTTCGGTTTCGGAACGGATAAACATCGTTTACTTCTACGACAAGGAGGCCACCAAGCTCGCCCAGAGCATAAAAAGGACGGTATTTCACGAGATGGACGACCTCAAGCTCAGCGAAAAGTTCCACCTGAGGTATTTCGCGCTCCACATCGAGGACCTTTCCAACGCGGCGATGAAAGTGGCCGAACAGCTTTCGGTAATGAGCATCAAACGCAATCTTTAGCATGGACACGGCAGCGCTTCTCATGTTGGTTCTTGCGGCAGGCCTTACAGCCTGCATGTCCGCGTCGGCGGAAATGCCCGCCGTGAGAGGCGCCGTGCTCGCCACCGGCCTGAACGAGAACCGCGTGTTCAAGCTGCTGCTCCCGCTCATCGCGGCCGCGGCCCTGGCAATCCCAGTATGGGCGCCCCTCCCAGCCCAAAGGGCATTCTATGCCATGCTCGGCGAAGAGAGTGCGATGGAGTTCCTGCACATGGCGCTTGCCTGCGCGATTACGGTCATAATCTGCTCGCGCATAAGCAAGTACACCTCACCGGCACTGGCCGCCGCCGGCGCCTTCTTCGGAGGCAGGCTGCCGGAGGGGCAGACAGTCGGCCGGGAGGCCCTCGGTTTCGCGGTGACGTGGTTCGCGGCGGCAGCTCTTTCGGCCATTCTCGCGCTCGTTGTCTTCAAGGTGGCCGACAGCCTTATCAGCCACAGGAAAACGCATCTCCTCAGGCTGGACGCCCGCATCAAAACCATGCTCCACGCCTGCGCCATCCTGCTGCTGGCGGCAAGCTTCTTCAACCTCTCGCCCCTTCCCGGAGCGGCTCTCACTTCGGCCTTTGGCACCGGAGCCGCTGCCGCCGTGGGGTGCATCCTCTGCATGATTGCAGGTTACGCGCTCACCTTCAACCATATACGCCGGAGCTCATGGGAGTTCGCCGACCGCGACCTCGACATCAGCGGCCCCGCCCTGCTGGGCGTGCTGCTGTCTTCAGCGCTGGTGCTCGCGGCAGCCCCGGTGCCCGTCTCCCCCGTCCTGATCATCCTCTCGGCCACGGCCGGAGTCTCCCTTTCGGGCGACGAAATCATCCTCGACCGCAGGACCGCCGGGCAGACGGCCCTTTCGGCGGCGGCAACCCTCGCGGTGGGGTTCCTCCTCGGTTTCGGCTTCAACTTCGCGAGCGAGCCGCTCGGAATCATCGCGCTGCTCGCCCTGCTGCTCTGCATCTTCGCAATCGACGGCTACCTGCGGCTGCAGAAAGAGAAGGAACTCCAGCGCAGCATCATCCTCTCCCGGGAACAGCAGATCGAGTCGAACCGCCGGTCCCTCACGGCGCTGGAGGTAAAGGCCGAAATGGCGGAGAAGGACCTCACCCACAAGCTGGAAATGAAGCGCAGGCAGCTGGTAGATTTCGCCCTTGGCATAGGCGAGCAGAAAAAATACATGGAGGACCTGTACGCGGGCATGCAGGACGCGCGCGCGGCGGACGGCTCCGCCGAAAAGGACCGCATCCTCGACGAAATGCTCGGCACCCTCCGCGAAAGGATGTATTTCACCCGCGAGATGAACGACTTCTACGCCCAGAGCGAAGTGCTCCACAAGGACTTCAACGTGCGCCTGCGCGAGCGTTTCCCCAACCTCACCGAAAACGAACACAAGCTGGCGAATCTCCTCCGGCAGGGCTTCTCCAGCAAATACATAGCATCCCTGATGAACATTACGCCCAAAAGCGTGGAAATAAACCGCTACCGCCTGCGCGCCAAGCTCGGGCTGAAGCGCAAAGACAATTTAACCCAATTCATAAAAACCATTTAATTTATGCGAAAAACACTACTGACATTATTTGCGGCGCTGATTGCTGTAATCGCAGTCAATGCCCAGACCGTCAAGCTCAACCAGTACGGAGTTGCTGTTGAGTCCGACGTGCTCGACGTAGAAGCCCAGGACGGCATCCTGGTCATCGAGTCTCCCGAAAGCGGGTACAAGATCTGGTTCGACAACCGCGTGCAGGTCGACGGAGGCAAGTATTTCGGAGCACCCGAATACGCCGACGCCATCGGCAACGGCACCAGCATCCGCCGCGCCCGTTTCGCCGTGAAGGCCCAGGTCGACAAGAACTGGTACGGCGAATTCGACATGGACCTCGCCAACGGTCTCGTCGAGCTCAAGGACGCCATCGTCCGCTTCACCGGAATCCCCAACCTGGACCTCCAGGTGGGCAACTTCAAGGAGAATTTCTCCATCCAGCGCAACACCACTTCCCGCTACCTGCAGTTCATCGAGCGTCCCATGATCTGCTCGGCCCTCGCCCCGTCGCGTCACCTCGGCTTCAACGCCAAGTACGCCAACGGCCTCATCTGGGCTTCCGCAGGCGTCTTCGCCCAGAAGGTCGCAGGCATCGAGGAATGGGACCTCACCGCCGACAACAACAAGGACTTCGGCCGCAACTCGGGTTATTCCGCAACCGGCAAGCTGGTCATCCGTCCTCTCTACAAGCTGGAAAATGCCAGCCTCCACATCGGCGGCGCCGTCTCCTACCGCACCGCCAAGGTCACCGACGACTCCTACGGCTGCTACCGCGCGAGCGCCCGCAACTCCACCAACATCAACCGCAAGAAGTACATCGACACCGACAATCTTCCCGGCTTCAACCACAATCTCCTCTACACCGCCGAACTCGCGGGCCACTGGGGAGGTCTCCGCTACGAGGCCGCCTACATGGCAACCGACGTTTATTTCAATGCGGATGCAGTCGATCCCACCCCCAAGCACTTCTGGGGCTGGTATGCACAGGCCGGCTACCTTCTCTTCGGCGGCAGGCAGCGCTACGACGCCAAGGGCGGCAAGTATACCAAGGTCGAGCGCGGCCAGAAATGGGGCGACATCGAGCTCTGCGCCCGTTACGAGTACGCCAACCTCAACAGCACCAACGTCTACGGCGGCAGCGCAGAAGCTTATTGCGCAGGCATCAACTGGTGGATCACCAACAATGTCCGCATGCAGCTCAACTACCAGTACAACAACAACGACCGCTATGCAAACGGCAAGGGCAAGCTCAACGTCGGCCTCGATTCCGCAGGCAAGCCCACCAAGGACTACACCAAGGTCGCCAACGCCACCGGCAAGGCCGGCGTGGACTACAGCATGGTCTCCCTCCGCTTCGAAATCGACTTCTAACCCCTTAACACCGAACAATCATGAAAAAGATATTCTTTATTGCAACAGCAGTCGTCCTGGCTGTCACGGGCTGCGTTAAAGACGAAGTGTACGAAGGTCCTTCCTCCATCGACAAGGTGGTTTTCCTCCCCGAGGCGCCCACTTCCAATGACGACATCACCGTTACCGCAACCGTCTCCGGCCTGCAGGCCGTCAAGACCGCCACGCTCAACTACAACGGCGCTTCCGCAGCGATGACCGGTTCCGGCAGCAGCTGGTCCGCCACCATTCCCGCGCAGGCCGACGGCACCGAAGTCAGCTTCACCGTCACCGTCGTCAACGAGGCCGGCTTCACCACCACTTCCGACAAGTTCAGCTTCAAGGTGGGCGACCCCGCCACCGACTGGAGCAAGCTCAAGCTCAACGAGGTTTACGGCGCAGGCGCCGACGAGGAGAAATTCTTCGAGCTCTACAACGGCAGCGACTTCCCCATCAAGCTCACCGGCGTCACCATCAACAAGGACGAGTCCCTCACCTGGACCGGCATCGACGGCGAGGTAGTGCCCGCCAAGGGCTTCTTCGCCATCATAGGCGGCAAGGGCACCACCCCGAGAGGCTTCAACAGCGGCTTCTCCGCCAAGAAGAGCGTCCTCATCGAGCTCTTCTCGCCCGACGGCACCAAGCTCGACGCCTTCCAGCGCGGCGACAAGGACGACAGCGGCGCATGGGGCGCATCCCTCTCCAACAACAAGGGCTCCTGGAGCCGCATCCCCGACGGCACCGGCAAGTGGCAGATCACCGATAGCATCACTCCCGGCGAGGCCAACTCCACCTCCGGAACCGACGACCCGAATGTAAAACAATAAATAAACTACAAAATCATGGCAGAACTTAAAATTGGCGAGCAGAGCAAGCCGCGCTTCGAATTCCGCAGCTTCGGTCAGTGCTTCTGCGAGGCGCACAAAAGGATGGCGCGCCTGAGCGTACCTGTTCCCGAGAAGGTTTGGGAACGCACCAGCGACGAGATTTACATCATCTCCGCTAAAAACGACATCAACAACACCAAGATCCGCGGCGGCAAGATGGACATCAAGACCTATGTCCAGACCGTCGACGGCTTCGAGCAGTGGAACCCCCTCATGAAGGGCGAATTCCCCATCTCCAGGGAAGTGCTTGAAAAGGAAGTGTTCCCCGCCTTCATGGTGGAAATGCCCAAGCTCGACAAGGACACCTACACCCTCGATGAATTCATCGCCATGGTGAAGGCCAATCCCGACCTAGCCGCGGTGCGCGTGCACAAGCAGCGCTTCGGCTACATGGTGAACAACACCATCTGCGAAGTGGGCAACGTGCTCATCAACGGCGCCAAGGTGGTCACCATCAACAGCGAGTCCACCGAAATCGAAGACATCAAGAAGACCGTCGCCGACTGCGGCCTCGAAGGAGTCGAGAACATCAACTACCTGCAGGCCATCAAGCGCGTGATCGGCATGATCGACAAACCCCTTGCAAACGAATAGCATTATGGCACAGGAAATTGAAAAGAAATTCTTGGTGAAGGGCGACTTCAAAGCCGACGCCTTCAAGGCCACACGCATCACCCAGGGCTATCTCTGCAGCGTTCCCGAAAGGACCGTCCGCATCCGCGTAAAAGGCGAGAAGGGATTCATCACCGTGAAGGGCATAGGCAACGCCTCCGGCGCGGCCCGCTTCGAATGGGAGAAGGAAATCCCCGTGGACGAGGTGAAGGCCCTGCTCGACCTCGCCGAGCCCGGCGTCATCGACAAGACCCGCTATCTGGTGAAGAACACCGACGGAGTGCACACCTGGGAAGTTGACGAGTTCTACGGCGACAACGACGGCCTCACCGTGGCCGAAGTCGAGCTCGCCGACGAGAACGAGCCCTTCGACAAGCCCTCCTGGATCGGAGAAGAAGTTACCGGAGACCCGAAATACTTCAACTCCATGCTCATGAAGAACCCTTACAAGAACTGGAAGTAAATGGCAGAGAACACGAAGACGATGGCGCCAGAGCAGGCGTACGATCCGCTCGATATGAACAACTACCGTATCGAGAAACTCCCCAAGATGGAGAAGTCCGGTTTTGAAAAATGGATGGCCAGGCTTGGCGTGCCATTGGCGCTCATTGCCTTCGTGTTCATCTACTGGTTCGCCCACATAGGGTTCATCGACAACATCACGGAGGCGGGCGTCACCGGAAAGGCGGTCGCCAGGCTGCAGGAACTGGGCCTTCCGGCCTTCATCCGCAGCAATTACGCAATGCTCGCCATATTCGTGGCGGCGCTCATCCTCTGGATGACGGAGGCCATACCCAATTATCTGACCTCCCTGTTTGTGGTACTCGGAACCGTGCTGTGCGGGGTCACCTCCCAGAAGGAGGCCTTCGCACAGCTCGGCCATCCGGTAATGTGGCTGAACATCCTGAGCTTCATCCTCGCCAGTATGCTGGTGAAGACCAGATTCGCCAAACGGCTGGCGCTGGCCTTCGTGCTCAAGTTCGGCAAGACGGCCAAGGGCGTGCTCTGGAGCTTCCTGCTCATCAACCTGGTGCTCAGCATGTTCATTTCGGCCACCACCGTCAAGGCGGCTATCCTCCTGCCCATCATGATGACGGTCTGCGCCATCTACGGGGCATACGGGGGCAAGCGCAACAACTTTGCCCGCAACCTGGTCATCCAGGAGCTGTTCCAGGTGAACATCGGCGCCAACGCCTTCTATACCGGCAGCGGAGCGCATCTGCTCGCCATCTCCCTGATTTTCGGCGCCACCACCTCCGAATTCGGCTACAGCGACTGGCTCATCAGCTGCGGCCCCATGAGCGTGCTCATCCTGGTGATAGGCCTGCTGCTCAGCATGTACGTGTTCTTCCCCATGAAGAAGGAAGAGCAGAAGCCGCAGATCGAGGGCGGCATGGAGCGGCTGCGCGCGGAACTGGACGCCATGGGCAAGATGACCAAGGAAGAGTGGAAGGCCGTGGCCATCTTCGGCGGCGTGCTGCTGATGTGGTGCACCGACAGCATCCACGGAGTGGACGCCACCACGGTGGCCCTCATCGGCGCCGTCATCGCCCTCTTCCCGGGGATAGGCGTCGTCAAGTGGAACGACGTGGACATTCCCTGGCACCTGATGATCTTCAGCTGCGGCGCATACGTGCTCGGCACCGGCCTCAACGCCACCGGGCTCCCCGGAACCATGGTGAACGCCCTGTTCGACTCGCTCGGAATAGGCGACAACACCCCGTTCTGGGTTCTGTACGTGATACTTACGTTCTTCATGATGTACTCGGGCCTGATCTTCCAGAGCAAGACCATACGCACCATGATTTTCGTTCCCATAGCGCTGGGAGTCGCCCAGAGGTTCGGCTATTCGCCGGTGAGCCTCTCCCTCCCGGTGGCCATGCTCATCGAGCACTGCTATGTGCTGCCGTTCAACAGCAAGCCTGCCGCCCTGCTCTACACCACGAACCAGTACAGCATGACGGACGCCTTCAAGTTCGGCATCACGCTCATGACCATTTCGTGGCTGATCATCCTGCTATGGGGCCAGACCGTGCTCAAATGGCTGGGAATCACTCCCGGGCTCTTTTAACTGAAAGACTGCATTACCATGAATATGACAGTTGAATTTATCCTTAGGATTCTCGCGGCGGCCGGAATGGGCGCCATCATAGGGTTTGAGCGCGAATACAGGTCGAAGGAGGCCGGCGTCCGCACCCATTTCCTGGTCGCCATGGGCTCCGCCCTGTTCATGATTATTTCGGCCTACGGATTCGAAGGCGTGGAGGCCGGGCGTTTCGACGTCGCACGCATTGCCGCCCAGGTGGTTACCGGCATCGGTTTCCTGGGTGCGGGCGTAATCATTTTCCAGAAGAATTCCGTACACGGCCTCACCACTGCCGCAGGGCTCTGGGTGACCGCCGCCATAGGCCTCGGCTGCGGAGGCGGAATGTATGTTTTGTCGGGCGTCGGCACCCTGCTGGTGCTCGCGGGGCTCGAGCTCCTCAACTTCGCGCTGCCGCAGATGAGCGAGAAACCTGTCATGGTGTCCTTCCTGGCCGATTCCAGGAACGCTCTCGTCGATGCGGTCAACGCCATGAAGGAGCGCAGGATAAAGGTCTGGTCCTACTCCGTCAGCGCATTGGACGACGGAGGCTACAAGGCCAGCGTGCTCGTGAAAGTGCGTCGCGGCGACTACATGAAGATGCTGGGCGAAATGCTCGACACCGCCCCCGGAATAAAGTTCCTGAGCATAGAATAATCAGGCCCTGGGGATGTTCAGCACTTCCAGGGCGCTGAGTTTTCCGCTTTCAAGCCTGAAGCGGAGGGCGGTGCGCATGACCTGCCAGCCCTGAAGGCCGGACGCCCCCGGATTGAGGTACATCATTCCGTATTTCTCGTCCCACTGCACCTTGAGGATATGGGAATGCCCGCATACGAAGATGTCGGGCCGGGTGGCCCTTATGAGCTCCTGGGCCCGCGGGTAGTAATGCCCGGGCGAGCCCCCGATATGGGTGATGAGAATCTTCGAGCCTTCCTCCGTAAAAAACTGATATTCAGGAAATTCCTCACGGATATCGGGGCCGTCACAATTACCGTATACGCCCACGACCGGCTTGCATTCGCGCAGCTGCGCCACAAGGCCCGGACTTCCTCCCCAGTCCCCGGCATGCCAGATTACGTCCACCGGCCCGAAAAAGTCGGCGAACTCGCGGTCGAAGCGGCCATGTGTGTCGGAAATCAGGCCAATGTACATTATTCAACTTTCGCAAGTCCTTTTCGCCATTCTGCACACTTGAGCGGCAGTTTTTCAGGTGCAAAGGCCCCCGCACATTTTATTATTCCACGTTACCCCATCCCTAAATCCCTTCCCTCGGGGAAGGGACTTTGTCGCCCTTCAGGCTCCGGACAGAGGTTGTTTCGCATCTGCGAAACTTAAATACATTATTTTCCGATTTCCTTCAGGTGTTTCTCCCACTCCCAGGCCGAAGCGAGGGTTTCCGCGGTGCTGCGCCTGGCCTTCCAGCCGAGCTTCTCATTGGCGAGGGTCGGGTCGGCCCAGATGGCGGTGATGTCGCCCGCGCGCCGCGGCGCGAACGCCCAGTTCACCTTGACGCCGTTCACCTCTTCGAAGGTGTCGATGATTTCCTTGACGCTCAGGGGGGTGCCAGTTCCGATGTTGAAGATTTCGTAGCGCTCTTCCATCAGGCCGTCGAGCATGCGGCGCACGGCGCACACGTGAGCCTTGGCAAGGTCGACGATGTCGATGAAATCGCGTTTGCAGGTGCCGTCCTCGGTGGGATAGTCGTTCCCGAAGACGCTGAGGCACTCGCGCTTGCCGATTGCGGTCTGGGTGATGAAAGGCACCAGGTTGTTGGGCACTCCGCGGGGCAGCTCGCCGATGAGGGCCGAGGGGTGAGCCCCGATGGGGTTGAAGTAGCGGAGGGCGATGCCGCTGATGCCAGGGTAGGCCTTCACGCTGTCGCGGAGAATGTCTTCGCACATCACCTTGGTGTTGCCGTAGGGGCTTTCGGCCGGCTTGCGCGGGGTCTTTTCGGTGACGGGGCACTTGTCTGGCTGTCCGTAGACGGTGGCGCTGCTCGAAAACAGCACGTTGCCGCCGCGCCTGCGGACCTGCTCCATGATGTTCATGAAGCTCGTGAGGTTGTTGCGGTAGTATTTCAGGGGTTCGTTCACGCTTTCCCCGACCGCCTTGAAGGCGGCGAAATGGATGACCGCGTCGATCCTGAACTCGTCGAAGAGGCCGTTCACCTTTTCCGCGTCGCAGAAATCCATCTTTACCAGGGGCATTTCGCGGCCCAGGATCCTGCACACGCCGTCGTAGTTGGTTTCGTCGCAGTTCGAGAAGTCGTCGGCTATTACGACATGATATCCCGCCTGGGCGAGTTCCACGGTCACATGGCTCCCTATGAAGCCCGCTCCGCCAGATACAAGTACTGTTTTCATCTTGATTATTGTTTTTGTTGATTTTCACGTGATTTTGCGAGCGAGAACTCGCAGCCGCAGAAGGTCTGGTTGTAAAAGCCCTGCTCCCTGATTATCTCGTTCCGTCTGGGCTGCAGCCCGCCCTTGCGCCAGTTCTGCGCCCAGAACACGAGGGGCTTCCCCGTCTGTGCGCTCACCTCCGCAACCGCACTGCGGCCCTCTTCATCCACCTGCTCCAGATTCTTCCAGCGGGAAGATGCCAGCGAGGTGGCAAGGCAGTCGAAACCGCCCTCAGCGGCATGGCGGGCCGCCCGCAGCAGGCGGTACCTGAAGCACAGGGCGCAACGTTTCCCGCGTTCTGGACAGTCCTCCGGGGAAAGCGGAGGGGTCCCCTCGCGGGAAAGCCCGTCCTTTATGAATTCCAGCCACCCGGCATGGTCGTAACGGTCGACCACCACCGGAACTCCGAACGAAGCGGCATAAGGCTCCAGGACGGCGAGACGCCTGGAATTCTCCCCGGCGGTGCAGATGTTGGAATTGCTCCAGAACACGGTCGGCTCCAGCCCTTCCGCCGCCATCTTTTCGATGATGGCGCCGGAACACGGAGCGCAGCATACGTGCAGCAGTATCTTCCGGCCTGGAGGGTTGAGTGTCATTGCTGCGGTATATCGTTGATATCCACCAGGTTGTTGAGTATGGCATAAACCGTAAGGCCCGCCACCGTCTTGATTCCGGTCTTGCGGGTGATGTTCTTGCGGTGGGTGATTACGGTGTTTATGGAGATGTTGTGCCGGTCGGCTATCTCCTTGTTCAGCAGCCCCTGGGCAACGCTCACCAGAATCTCTTTTTCGCGGGCGGAAAGGGCGTCCCCGGATTCTTCGTCGGGCTCTTCGTCTGCCTTGACGGATACATGCGGCCCCGGATGCTCGAGGATGCGCACCATCGGCACCAGCACGCCGTCCTCGATGCGGGTATGGCAGGTGAGGTCGTTCTGGAGCGCATATATGTAGTTGAGCAGCCGCACCCTCAGCGAATCGTCGCACACGGTGGGCAGACTCTTGAGTATCAGGTTCTTGAGGTCTGAGAGCTTTTCGTCTATATTGGAGTGGTTCTCCTCGAAGCGGTCTATCGAATAGGTGGGGGACGACTTGCCCAGCAGCAGGTTCTGCACATAGGGGATGACCTCCCCCTCTTCGTAGGCGAAGTGCTTTTCGAGCTCGGCCTTGTAGTCGCTGAAGAATTTCCAGATCACCTTCTTCTGCGCTGCGGTGCAGGGAGAGATGAGGTTCTCGATGCTGGAGGCTATCAGCACCAGCGCGTTGTTCATGTAGTAGTCGTGGCTCTGGTGGAGATAGCGGAGGATGTCTTCGATGCGCCCGTCGCGCAGCGCTTCCTCGCTTGGGACGAAGTCCTTGCGGGAGTAAACGCTGCAGATGAGGAGGAAGGTGGTCGGGTCGAGATGCTTCTTGGCGCAAAGCTCGCGGACGGTCATTTCCCCGAAGGCGCCGTCCATGCCGAGGCGTGCAAGCACGGCGAGAAGGTGGTAGTTGGTCTCCACCAGCGCCGCCATTTTGGTTTCAGGTGTAAGAGGTCTCACAATTCGCAAATATACAAAAACTTCAGTACAACCCCGCGGGAAGGTCGAGGACAAGTTCCCTTGCCGCCGGGTCGGCAGAGACGACGAGGTCGGGGTGGAGGGGGATGAGGACCTCGGCGCGGCCGTCTTTCAGCGGGCCGGACGCGAGCTCCACGTAGAGGCAGTAGTTCCCGGGGATGGGCTCGTCGCCTGTCACCTTCCCCACGAAAACAGGGGCCGCGGAATGGCCGAAGGTGGCCGCCGCCCCGCCGTCATAGACGCTCCAGCCGGTGAAATCGCGGGTGTCGTCCTCTTCGACGGAGACGTCGGCGAAAATCTCGCGGCCCACCAGCTCTTCGGCATCCTCAAGGGAGGTGACGTCGTTGAGATGAACGATGTAGCGGGCCCCGCGCTCGCGGCACGACTGCACGAAGAACGGAACCTGAAGCCCTTCGAAGGGGATGTATACCGGCTCCGCGAAATCCATGGAGGCGAAATCGACGCCGGAGCTGACGAGCAGTCCGCCGTCGGTGCCGTTCGACTTGAGTATCTTGGCTACGCTCAACATGCCGGGACTATTGATTTTATGAATTTTTGGCAGGACAAAGTTAACAAAAACCTGAAAAATTTTGCGAATTTCCAAAATATATCTAAATTTGCGGTCCCAAAGCGGATGTGGTGGAATGGTAGACACGCTACTTTGAGGGGGTAGTGGGCGTTTGGCCTGTGTGAGTTCGAGTCTCACCATCCGCACGAAAAGATGTTCCGAAAAGAGCATCTTTTTTGTTTTATATATACCTATTATTTGGAAAAAAACATTGTTTGTGCTAAATTGCGCAGTTTTTTGAAAAGGCTAAAAAAATGACGGCAAGACAACTCGGAAAATTGGTTTCTGCAATGGCGGCCCTGCTGCTTTTTGCAAATCCTGTGTTTGCGCAGGACTCCGAAACCAAGGTATGGAAAGAAAAGAACGTCTTTTTCATCAACTACGGGATGGGTGTGAACACCATCTACAACAACGGCAAGTTCGCCCCCGACGGCTGGGGCCTGGCGGCCGAACTGAGCGGCGGCGTGTGGTTCAACTCCTACTTCGGAGCCCGTCTGGGAATAAACGGCATAAGCGACAAGCTCAACATCAACGGGCAGAACGTCGCGGACAAGCTGTTTTTCGCGCATTTGGACGGAATGGTCGACGCCCTCAACTTCTTCGGAGGCAAGAAGGATCGCATCTGGTCCCTCTCTCCCTTTGCGGGAGCCGGCGCAATGGGCACATGGGCCGAGAATTCCAAGGGCCTCAACCGCGAACTGATGGTGGACGGCGGCCTCATTGCCAACTTCCACGTGCACAAGAACATCGACGTCAGCATGGAGGCCGGCGGGTTCATCGCGCGTGAGGCCGCATGGTTCGGGTATGGGCGCTTCCTCACCTTCCCGTACGCCACCCTCGGGCTCGGCTACAAGTTCGGCAACAACCGCGTGGAAAGGCACAGCACCCTCGTGTTCAACGACCGCACCGAAGACGACGCCACCGGTCCCCAGAAATTCGCCGTCTCCACCAATATCATCGACTACCTCGACAGGGGCACCATCAACCTGGGCGTGAGCCTGGCCCTTTCAAGGCATATCTCCGGAGAGCTGCAGTACCGCAACAATCCGTTCGGATCGGGCGGCGGCGACGACGCCATTCTCAACCAGAAGACCGTCTACTCCATCGGAGCCCGCTACTGGCCGTGGATATGCTTCTCCGGCTGGTGGATAAAGGGAGCCGTCCAGGCCGAAAACTACGTCCGTCAGAACTACTTCACCGCCATATACGGCGATTCGCTCAAGAAGGGTACCGGTTTCGGCGCATCCGTCGGCGGCGGCTATTCCCTCATGATATCGAAGAGCTTCAACATCGACCTCGGAGCCGACATCTGGGCCGGAGTCGACTCCACTTCGTCCGGGAATAAAGCTTTCATTCTGCCAAACAACATCTATCTTGGCTTGGCATACGTATTCGGCAGGAAGAAATGACCCCGAGGCGGACATCAATCGGCGCTTTCGTCTTTCTATCTCTTCTCCTGATCCTCTATTCATGCGGAGCGGGGAAGAAAGCCCAGTACCTGAAGGACACCCAGGCCTCGGCCGAGCTGTCCCTGCCCTACGAAAGTGAATTCGCCGGTCTCGACACCGTCGCCATAGCGGGCATCAGCGCCCACGACACCCTGTCCGTGCTGGATGACGAGGGCAACAAAATCTACCTGATGCGGACCGTCCTCGACGAAAACGGCGAGGCCGTGGCAGGCGAGATGCTGGAAGCCGCGTACATCTCGGCCAGGTTCCGCAACGTGGCGGAGCGCCGAGGCAAGGTGGACCTCCGCTTCGACGTCACCGTCCCCGCCGCCATGATAAACAGCAGCTGGCAGGTCCGCCTCATCCCCACCATGTTCATCATGGAAGACAGCACCCGCCTGAACCCCGTCGTGATTACCGGAAAGGCCTTCCGCAGCGACCAGATCCGCGGATATGAACGCTACGAGCAATGGGTGTCCAGAATCGTGGAAGACACCACCCGTTTCGTCAACAGGCGCCAGGTGGAGTTGTTCATCGAGAGGTATCTGCCCGAAGTCTACGCCTTCAAGAACGACACGAGCGTAATCACCGAGAACGAATTCAACCTTGCCAAGGGCATCACCGGCGAGGAGCTAATAGAACACTATACCGACGACATCTCGCGCCGTATCAACAAGAAGCGCATCGCCTCCAAGGACAAGATGTTCCAGTATTTCGTGAAAACCCCAATAGTGGAAGAGGGCCTCAAGCTCGACACCATCATCACCTCCGCCACGGGGGATTTGATCTACGAATACGTGCAGACGATAGACGTCCACAGGGGCCTCAGGAAGGCCGACATCGTGGTGGACGGCGGCGTCTACGAGTTCGGCGAGAAGCTCGTGTACACCGTGCCCCGGAGCAAGCCCCTGGCCTTCTACATCAGCTCCCTCTCGTCTTTCGTCGACACCACCACGCACTACAAGACGAAAATCATAGAGCGCCGCGCGGAGGCCAACAGCTCGTACAACGTGGTCTTCAAGACCGCCAGCTACAAGATCGACCCCACCCTCGAGAACAATGCCGTCGAGATTGCCCGGATCAAGAAGAACATCCTCGATCTGGTGGAAAACCAGGTCTTCGACCTTGACAGCATAATCATTTCCGCTTTCGCATCCCCCGAAGGCAACTGGAAGTACAACATGGAGCTGTCTTCCAAGCGTTCGGCGGCGATTTCGGCCCACATGACCGATTACATGCAGAAGCAGCGGGATTCCATCATCGCCGATCGGGGCTTTTTCATCGATGCCGAAGAAGGCACGGTGCGGGACGCCTCGGGTGACCTCGAAACCGTGCGCTTCACCAGCCGCTCCGACGGCGAGAACTGGCAGATGCTGGACAATCTCGTGAGAAACGACCCCTACATGGTGGAGAACGGCTACGACGAGGAGTATTTCAAGCTCGCCGACACCCACGATCCCGACCGCAGGGAAAGGCGGATGAGCAGGCACGGATGGTATTCCTACGTGCGCGACAATTTATATCCCGGCCTGAGGGTGGTGAACTTCAATTTCCACCTCCACCGCAAGGGCATGGTCAAGGACACCATCCATACCACCGTGGTGGACACGACCTACATGGAAGGCGTCCAGGCCATCGACGACAGGGATTACGAGCGCGCGATAGCGCTTCTCACCCCCTATCACGACTACAACCTGGCCGTGGCATATTCCGCCATGGACCGCACCGAGAGCGCCCTCGAAATCCTGGAGAAGTATCCCGACTCCAAGCGCACCGCCCCCGTCAACTACATGCTGGCCATACTCTACTCCCGCAGGGGCGACGTGCAGAAGGCGGTCCAGCTGTACATGAATTCCTGCAACCAGAATCCCTCGTATGTCTACCGGGGAAATCTGGACCCCGAAATCTCGGCCCTAATCAAGCAATACGGCCTGAACAAGCAGGAAGAAGAGGAAGTCTGGTAGGGATACACCCTGCCCGAAAACAATGAAAAACCGCGCTCCGGTCGGGGCGCGGTAATTCTTTAAGTAAAGGCGGGTTTATGCCTCGGGAGCGGGAGCGGCCTCTTCGGCAGGAGCCTCGACGGGAGCCTCCCCGGCAGCTTCGGCGGCAGCCTCTTCGGCAGCGGCCTTGGCGGCAGCGGCCTGCTCTTCGGCGAGCTTGGCAGCCTTCTTGGCAAGTTCCTCGGCACGGGCCTCGTTGACCTTGCGTTCCTCGGCTACGGCGGCCTTGGCCTTGGCGACGGCCTCATTCTTGAGACCGTTGACCTTTGCCTCTACCTTTGCGTCCCTCTGTGCTTTCCATGCGTTCCACTTGGCGTCGGCCTGCTCCTGGGTGAGAGCACCCTTTGCAATGCCACCGTTGAGGTGCTTGCGGAGGAGGACACCCTCGTAGGAGAGGATGCGGCGGCAGACCAGGGTAGGCTGGGCACCCACATTCAGCCACGCGAGAGCGCGCTCGGAGTCGAGCACTATCGAAGCGGGGTTGGTGTTGGGGTTGTAGGAGCCTATCTGCTCGATGAAACGACCGTCGCGCGGAGCGCGGGAATCGGCCACGACAATGTGGAAGAATGCGAAATTCTTCTTTCCGTGGCGCTGAAGACGAATTTTAACAGCCATTGTGAATCTGTTTGATTAAGTTGATAATTAAAAATGTCCCCTGCTCGAGGGGACCGCAAAGATAGCAATTATTTTTAAAACTTCACCTCGGCTCCGAGATTGACCGCGAAATTCTTGCTGTTTTCGCTGCGGTGGGTGACTCGCCACAGGAAATCCACCCGGAGCACCCGGAGGATGTTGCTGATGCCGACGCCCGCTTCGATGAAAGGAGTCTTCCCGAGAGCCCTCATGCCTTCGGGGAAAAGCAGGGGCGCATGCACGCCGCCCGCCTGCAGCAGGGCGGTATCGCCGTTGTTCTTGTCGGACAGACGCCCCCAGGTCGATCGCAGGGTAAGCTCTTCGCGCAGCCCAAGCTTGCGCACGAGGGGAATCTTGCCGAGGAAGGCTCCCCCGAAGGAATGGTTCCAGAACAGGGTGGCCCAGGTGTCCGAGGCGAACTCGAAATACCGCATGGTGCTGAATGCGCGCTTGTTGACGATATAGGTGTTGTTGCCCTCGTGGATATGCAGGAAAGGATAGGGGACCTGACCTATCAGGGTGCCGGCGTTGACGTAGATTTCGCTGACTCCGAACGGCGGGGTGTAGAGCTTCCAGTTCATGGAGGCCTCGGGGCGGAAATAGCCGTAGTCTCCCTCGCGGATGCCCGGAACGGAGCCGCAGAGGTCTATGGTGACCACGGGATAATCGGAACGGATGTAGGTCTTTTCGTAGATGCCGCGCGACGACGTCTCGCTCTTGGAGATGCGCGAAATCAGATGCAGCTCGTTGGTGGCCACGCTGCTCACCGGTTCGCCTCCCGGGGTGATGAGAGGCACCGAGGCGCTGGGGAAGTAGCGGCGCATGCCGATTTTGGCGGTGGCGGTGTAGGCCGGCGAGAACTCGTGCTCGTAGCTGGCGCGGTACTCGGTGATGAGGCTGGAACGGTCGCTGGTGCCCGCGCCGAGCAGCGAATAGAAGAAGTTGCCCGAATAGAGCGCATCGTTGGGGGTGCCGAGTTGCACGCGGTCGTATTTCGCGCCTATGATGAACTTGCGCATGGGTTCGACGCTGAAGAGATGCTCCCACGCCGTGCCCGCCTTGATTATCTTGTCCTTGGTGCCGTACGCCACATATGCCGACAGGCGGTCCTCATGGCTCCAGGCGCGGGAACTGCGGATGCCGAACTGGGGCCTCACCCCTTCGGTGTTGTTGAAGCTGATCCACTTGTAGAAGGGGCCGTAGCCCACGTCCCCTATGTCGAGATAGCCGTTTGCGAGCGTGTAGACGAGATGGTAGATGCCCTTATAGAAGTTGGTGCCCTGCACCTTGTCCACCATCGGGTAGATGCCCGCCTCCACCTCCGAAAGCGGGGTGGGCCTCACCGAATTCCAGTAGCGATCGTCCATGTGGCCGGCATCGGGTGCCACCGTCGCCGGGGCGTCGGTGCTCCTGAGGGACATGGGGCTCACGAAATCGGGCTCTCCGTAGGTGATGTCGCGGTTCACGTGGAAAGATACGAGCTTGCTGGAATCGCTCTTGCTGAGACTGAGGTCGGCGAAGAGCCGGTCTTCGTCGAAAAACCATCCGGAACCCTCGACCCGCTTGAAGCTGCCGTCCAGGATGAAACCGCGTATATGATTGACATTCACCGCGTTGCTCATGTCGGCATGGATGCTCCTGAGGGCGTAGTCTCCGAGGTCGATGTACATCTCCCCTTCGAATGCCGGCGACGAAACGAGCGGCCTGGGAGCGAAGCGCACCAGAAGTTCGGGACGGCCGGCGGTATACACCGTGTCCACGATCTGATAGCTGTAATACTGCAGGCCGTCGGCAATCAGCGGGGAGACGAACTTGATTCCCAGCACGTCGATGAAGTCGGAGTAGAAGTTGGCCCTCACGTACACGCTGCCCGTGAACTGGCTCAGCAGGTTGTAGTCGGGATTGACGCCGGAGACCCTGTTGGCAACGATTTCTTCGCTGTCTTTCAGCGGGTTGGAAGAATGCTGGCGGACCGCCACGGCCTCGGAGATGAGGCTCGGCAGATACTCCGCGCCATTGGCGGCGGACTTCGCGACATAGTCCTCCGCGAAGGGGAACTTCTTTCTGAGGAAAGTGCGGCCTATAACGATTTCGGGATGCGTGAAGCCGATGTGCATCCTGTCGTACAGGCGTATGGTGTAGGGGCGGGCGTCGGGGTTGTTCCGAGCACGGTTGGCGTTTATGTTCTGCAGCAGCTCCCGGGCGGCGTCATCGTCTGAGGGCTGCGCCGCGAGCGTCAGCCCCGCCGAAAGGAGGAGCAGCGTGAGCGTCAGATATTTGAAAAATCTCTTCATTTGGTCCTGGAGTCCGCAAAGATACCGAACACCGCGGAACCCGAGCCGCTCATGGCAGCAAAAACCGCACCCCGGGAATACATATTCGACTTAAGAGACTCTATTTCGGGATGTTTGGCAAATACAGAGGGCTCAAAATCATTGACGATGACATCTTTCCACCTCTCCACCGGGGTAGCGGAAAGAAGCGTCCTGAGATCTGTTCCCGCAGCTGCGGGGCCCGAGGGAGTGATCCCGGCATAAGCCTCCCGGGTACTCACGTGCACCCCCTGCGGAACCTCCACCTCGAAGCGCCAGCCGTCCAGCGGAAGCGACAGCGGTTCGAGGACCTCCCCACGGCCGGTGGCGTACATCGGGAAATTGTAGATGAAGAACGGACAGTCCGAACCCAGGCATGCGGCGTAAAGGGCGAGCTCGCTTCGCGAAAGCCCGAGGGAGAACATGTCGTTGAGCACCTCCAGGGCGAAGGCGCCGTCTGCCGAACCGCCTCCCAGGCCGGCCCCGACGGGACTGTTCTTCTCGAGCGAAATGTGCACCGGAGCTATACCGAAATCGGCCCGGAGGAGCCTCCAGGCGCGGGCGGTAAGGTCTTCCGAGGGTTCCCACCCGCCATACTGCGGGCCGCTTATCTCCACTTCGAAAGAAGACGCCGGAACGATTTCAAGGGTGTCGGAGAAGCCGTAATACGGCACGAATGCCGTCTGAAGCTCATGATAGCCGTCCTCGCGCTTTCCAAGCACGCGGAGGCCGAGATTCAGCTTGACATTCGGGTATACGGTCATAGCCTCGACAAAAGAAAATTCTGCCGGTCTTCGGGAAGACGGGACAGTATGGGAGAGAGGAACGAGAGAATCTGCAGGCGGCGGGCCTCCTCTTCGGGAATGCCGCGGCTCTGCATGTAAAAGCGCTCATCTTCATTGAGATAACCGCAGGTGGCGCCGTGCGAGCACTCCACGTCGTCGGCATATATCTCGAGCTGGGGATGGGTTTCGACCACGGAGCCCTCGGTGAGCACGAGCCCGTGACTCTCCTGGAAGGCCCTGGTCTTCTGGGCGTCGGGGGCGACATAGATGAGCCCGTTGAAGACGAACTTGCCCTTGCCCGCCACAACACCCTTGATGAGCTGGCGCGAAACCGCACCGCCCGAGATGTGGCGCACGTTTATGTTGAAATTCTGCTTTTCGCCGCGGGTGCAGAAATAGATTCCGGCCATGTCGAGCTCGACCCCGGGGCGCAGGATGTCGATGCTGAAATTGACGTTGCCGCTGTATCCCGGAGGGCACACTATAGTGAGTTGGACCAGGTCGTTGTCTTCCAGGGTGGCCTGCTGCGGAATCTCGTCTATGCCGGCTATGTAGAACTTTTTCATCAGATGCTGTCGTATCCCTGATTGTCAATCTGTTCCACCAGTTCAACACCGCCTTCCGCAACTATGCGGCCGTCCCGGAGCACGTGCACCCTGTCGGGAACGACCATTTCGAGCAGACGCTTGTAATGGGTTATCACCATCGAGGACTTGGAGGGGCTCCTGAGGGCGTTCACGCCGTCGGCAACGGTCTTGAGGGCGTCCACGTCGAGGCCGCTGTCGGTTTCGTCGAGGATGCTCAGGTCGGGATTGAGCATGGCCATCTGGAAGATTTCGCCACGCTTTTTCTCGCCGCCGCTGAAGCCCACGTTGACCTCGCGCTTCGCGAATTCGCCTTTCATCTTCACGAACGCCATCTTCTCCTTCATGAGCCTGAGGAACTCGGCAGGAGTGTACTCGTCCTTGCCCAGGGCCTTGCGCCTGGCGTTAACCGCGCTCTTCATGAACGAGGTGATGCTCACTCCGGGAATTTCGATGGGATACTGGAAGCTCATGAAGATTCCCGCCCACGCCCTTTCCTCGGGCTTCATTTCCAGCAGGTTGCGGCCCTTGTAGCTGATGCTGCCGCCGGTTACGGCATACCCGGGCCTGCCGGTGAGGACGGCCCCGAGCGTGCTCTTGCCCGCCCCGTTGGGGCCCATGACCGCGTGCACCTCGCCTTCACCTATGGTAAGATTCACGCCCTTCAGGATTTCCTTTCCTTCTACAGAAGCATGCAAATCCTTGATTTCCAATAAATTCATATCTGTGTTTAAACGTTTATAATCGTTTGTACAAGTTATCCTATCGAACCTTCCAGGTTCACGCTGAGCAGTTTCTGCGCCTCGACGGCGAACTCCATAGGCAGGCGGCTCAGCACCTCGCGGGCATAGCCGTTCACTATCAGGCCTACCGCCTCTTCGGGATTCAGACCCCTCTGGTTGCAGTAGAAGAGCTGGTCGTCGCTTATCTTCGAAGTAGTGGCCTCGTGCTCCACCATGGCGGTTGGGTTCTGGTTGCGGATGAACGGGAAGGTGTGGGCGCCGCACTTGCTGCCGATGAGCAGGCTGTCGCACTCGCTGAAGTTCCGGGAGTTCGAGGCTGAAGGGAGCATGCGCACCATTCCGCGGTAGGAATTCTCGCTGTGACCGGCCGAAATGCCCTTGGAGATGATGCGGCTGCGGGTGTTGCGGCCCACGTGTATCATCTTGGTGCCGGTGTCGGCCTGCTGCCAGTTGCCCGTGAGGGCCACGGAATAGAATTCCGATGTGCTGTTGTCGCCCTGCAGGATGGTGGAGGGGTATTTCCAGGTTATGGCGGAACCGGTTTCGACCTGGGTCCAGCTCAGGTGCGCGCCTTCCTTGCAGACTCCCCTCTTGGTGACGAGGTTGAGGATGCCTCCGCGGCCTTCCCTGTCGCCGGGATACCAGTTCTGCACGGTGCTGTAGCGGACGTCCGCGTCTTTCTCGACTATGATTTCCACCACCGCCGCATGCAGCTGGTTCTTGTCGCGCATGGGAGCCGTGCAGCCCTCCATGTAGCTCACGCTGGAGCCTTCGTCGGCCACGATGAGGGTGCGCTCGAACTGCCCCGTGCCCGCCGCGTTGATGCGGAAGTAGCTGCTGAGGTCCATCGGGCAGCTGACGCCCTTGGGGATGTAGCAGAACGAGCCGTCAGAGAACACGGCGCTGTTGAGCGCGGCGTAGAAATTGTCTCCGTTGGGCACCACCGTGGCCAGATACTTCCGCACCAGGTCGGGATATTCCTTCACCGCTTCACCGAAGCTGCAGAAGATTATGCCCTTTTCGAGCAGGGTCTTGCGGAAGGTGGTACTCACCGACACGGAGTCGAACACGGCGTCGACCGCGGCACCCGGGCGCACTCCCGCCAGGGCTTCCTGCTCGCCCACGGGGATGCCCAGCTTGTCGAAGGTCTTCTTGAGTTCGGGGTCGATCGAGGTGGGAGCGTCGGCGTCGCGAGTAGGGGCGGCGTAGTATATTATGTCCTGGAAGTCGATTTCGGGAAGGCGGCTGAGGTGTCCCCAGCGGGGCGGAGTCATCTTCTGCCACTTGCGGAACGAATCCAGCCGGAACTCCAGCAGCCACTCCGGCTCATCTTTCTTGGAAGAGATAAGCCGGACTATGTCTTCGTTGAGCCCCTTGGGAATAAACTCCTGGCGGATATCCGTTACGAACCCCTCGCCGTATTCCTTTTCCGCGATGTCCTTAAGAAGCTGATTTTCGTCCATATCCTGTATGACTATAGCCTACAAAGATACAAAATAATAAAGACTTACAACAGGTCGGCCAGGACGATGGCGGTCATGGCTTCCACCACGACCGGGGTGCGCAGGGCGAAACACACGTCGTGGCGGCCCTTTATCTGGAGGATGTCCTCGCGCTTCTTGGCAAAGTTCCAGGTTTTCTGGGGCGCCGCGATGCTGGACGTGGGCTTGACCGCCACCCTGAAAATGATGGGGCCGCCGTTGGAGAGCCCGCCGTTGATGCCTCCGGCGCCGTTCTTGCGCGGACCGTCGGGCCCCCAGGGGTCGTTGTGCTCGGAACCGCGCATGCGGGCCGCGGCGAATCCGTCGCCGAACTCTATTCCGCGCACTCCGGGGATGCTGAACATCGCGTGCGAAAGAAGCGATTCCATGCTGTCCCAGAAGGGCTCGCCGAAACCTATAGGAAGATTTTCCACTCGGCATTCGATGACGCCTCCTATGGAGTCGCCCTCCTTGGCCGTACGGTCGAGCAGCTCGTCCCATTTGGAGCTGTCGCTCTCGCCTCCGATTTCGAGCAGCTCGGCGCGGATGGTCACGTCGCGGCGCTCGATGCGGTCTTCCGCCGTCTGGAAACGGGCCTGGGGCAGCTTCGAAAAGTCTATCCCCTCCTTCTCGCCCAGCTCGTAAGTGGCCTCGGGGGCGTCTTCCGGGAAGGGCTCGGGATTGAACTGCGAGGCGAGTATCTTCTTCGCCACCACGCCCGCCGCCACGATGGGGAGGGTGAGACGGCCGCTGAAATGCCCGCCGCCGCGGGGGTCGTTCGCAAAATTGTATTTGAGGTTGGCCACCAGGTCGGCATGGCCCGGACGCGGGATGTCGTCGAACTGGAGGTAGTCGCGGCTCTCTACGTTGGAGTTCCAGAATATTATGGTGAGGGGCGAACCGGTGGTGTAGCCGTTGTACACGCCGCTGAGGATGCGGGCCCTGTCAGCCTCCTTGCGCGCGGTGGTTCCCTTGCGCCCTGGGGCGCGGCGGGCGATGTCTTCCTCGAAATCTTCCTCGTCGAGCACTATGTTCTCGGGCACTCCGTCGAGAGTGACCCCTATTGCCGGCCCGTGGGACTCGCCGAAAACGGTAACCTTGAAAAACTGTCCGAAACTGTTCATGATCCGTTGTCAATTAATAATTCAACTTTCTCAAGTCCTTTCGCCATCCTGCCCGTTCCTGCGGCAGTTTTTCAGGCGTAAAGGCCTGCGCACTTTTTATTTTCCACGTTACCCCATCCCTAAATCCCTTCCCTCGGGGAAGGGACTTTGTCGCCTTGCAGGCTCCGGAAAGAGGTTGTTTCTCATCTGCGAAACTTAAGTTAATAATCAAACATTTCCCAGAAGCCCGGGAAGGACTTGGCCACGCAGGCGGCGTCGTCGAGCACCACCGGCGAATCGGCCCCCATCGAGGCTATCTTGAGCGCCATGGCCATGCGGTGGTCGTGGTGGGTGGTGAAGCTGCCGCCCTTGAGGAGATTGCCCCCGACAATGCGGGAGCAGAGGTTGTGCCCCTCTATCTGCAGTTCGTCCCCGGCTATCTGGGCCCTGACGCCGAAGCGCGCGAGCATCTCCAGGATGGCCACGGCGCGGTCGGTTTCCTTGTCGTGCAGGCGCCCCACGCCCCGCAGGGTGGTGATGCCGTCGCAGAAGGCGGCCAGCACCGAGCAGATGGGGAAAAGATCGGGAGCGTTGCCAAGGTCGGCGTCGAAGCACTCCAGCGGGGCCTTGCTCACGCACACGGCGCCGTCCAGCTCGGACACCACCGCCCCGGCCTGCACCAGGATGTCGGCTATGGCAAGGTCGGCCTGCAGCGAGTCGGTGTTGAGCCCGGACACTTCGGCCTTTCCGAAAATGGCGCCGGCCACGAGGAACACCGCACCGGCGCTCCAGTCGCCTTCGATGGCAAGGTCGGCAGCCTTGTAGGACTGTCCGCCCCTGATGCTGAAAGTCACCTGACTGCAGCCGCTCCAGTCCTGATCTTCAAGCATCCTCTCGTCGCCTTCCATCTCGGCCTTGACTCTCACCCCGAACTTGCCCAGCACGTCTTCGGTGATGAACATGTAGGGGATGCTCTTGGGTTCGGACACGTAGATGTTGGAGTTCTTGCCGCAGAGGGGCAGGGCGGTGAGCAGGCCGCTGATGAGCTGCGAGCCGTCGCGGCCCGAAATCTCGGCGTTGCCGGGAATGAGCGGCGGGGTGATTTCCAGGGGGACCTTCTCGCTGCGGACGGGCACGCCGAACGAGGCCATGATGCCCTGGACCCCCTTCAGGGGCCGCTGCAACAGCGTTTTCTCGCCGCTTATGACGAGCGGACGGTCGTTCAGGACCGCCATTACCGGGATGCAGAGGCGGGTGAGCAGCCCGCTTTCGCCGGTGTTCAGCACGGAGAGCGACGTTCGGGAGCCGCCGGTGCCGTCGACCGTGATGGTGGTGCCGTCGATGCGGACCTTCGCCCCCAGGGCCCTGGCCACCCGGATGGCGCTCTCGGAATCCTCGCAGGGCGTGTAGCCGTGCAGATGGCTCCTTCCCTCCGCGAGCGCTGCGCAGATGACGGCTCTCTGGGCGAAGCTCTTGGAAGACGGCACGGCAAGGTCGCCGACACGCCAGAAGCCCCGGAAACCGCCGTACACCATGCGGTGCATCTCTTCAAAGGTGTACTGCCCGTCCGCGGTGGCAAGGCCCGCGGAGAGCGATGCGTAGGTGAACGGCGCGCCTTTCTTCAGGCAGCCGATGCGGGAAGGACGGCCGCACTCGCCCATCGCGAAGGCGATGAGGGGCCCGTCGGCACACTCGTAGAGGGCCTCCAGCGTCCTGCAATCCCCGGGCGACGAAGCGTGTGTGACTATCTTGGCGATGTCGGCGCCGTAGCGGAAGCATCTCGCCTCCACCTGCCGGAGGAAATCGAGCGACGGAGTCTCCGTAAAGTTGTGGTACGACCTGATGATTTCGGTCCCGCACTCGTGGCAGAGGTCACGGAAACGCTTCGAGAAAGCGGCGGACGCCTCCAGTTCGAGGTCGGCACAGCGGGCGCCCGCCCTGACTGCCAGCGACAGCCGCCTTTCCGCCTCTTCCTCCCCGAGTTTTTCCGCCCTGCACGTCGCCACCAGCGGGGTGTCGGTGTTGGAGAAGATGTCTTCCGTCTCTTCGTCGGAAAGGGAGCACAGGTCGAGGCGTATCTCCGCCATTTCAATCCACGGGTCGTCGAGGAGAGAGAGTATCTCCCCGTAGGTCTTGCTCTGTATTACCGTACAAATCATTCTGGCAGCAAAGATAACGCTTTTGCAAAGATAGATAATATTTTAAGCAAGACGGCACCTCGAAAAAAGGTACCGTCGACAGCCTGCGTGCCCCGGGCCGGGCTCGAACCGGCACGTCTTCATCAGACACAGGATTTTGAGTCCAGCGCGTCTACCAATTCCGCCACCGGGGCAATAGGGATTGCAAAGATATACAAAAAATGGAAAGTTCGCATCAGCGAACCCGCCGAGGCGTGTATTTTTTGTGCAGCAAAAAA